>Ga0315913_1005695_pt1 | contig 15109 bp, 5 predicted proteins | sample MpolsnodulesMG_FD_207736 | JGI IMG/M metagenome (GOLD analysis project Ga0315913, IMG submission 207736) | Medicago polymorpha root nodule microbial communities from Los Angeles, California, United States - small nodules | ecosystem: Host-associated > Plants > Roots > Nodule | place: USA... | reverse complement strand
TTGGCATATAACCATTAAATGGGGGTGTTTGAGATGGATATCCCATCATAGATCTATAATATGGATTAAAGTTGTTTGGAACAGAGGATGGGTGATTGAAATTTGATGCAAAACCATAATTAGGCATATTTTGAGGATGTTGGTTGGAAAATTGATTTGGGTTTTGAGGATGTTGGTTGGGAAATTGATTTGGGTGTTGATAATTGTTGAATTGATTATTATTGGGATCCATTTACTAAATAAAGACTAAAACTTCAAAAGAAATGCTAATAGAAAGCTAATAGAATGCTAATAATAAGATTAAGAGAGTGAAAAACTTGGTTTTTTTTTCTGTGTCCAAATCAAATGATCCAAGTCTCTATTTATAGAGAGAAAAAAATCATGAATTTTGGTAAAAAAATAATTTGCAATGAAATAATTGAGTCCAAATTATTAAGATGATAAAAATCCAAGCAGCCAATCGTAATCTGTCAAGTGTCCCAGCTTTATCCAATTCTCTTTCTCTCTCCGCGTTTCCTGTCAACCCACTCTCCCTGCGGCGCGTGTATCTCACGTGTCTGTTTTGGCCAGTAAAAACGCGACACGTGGCAGTTCGGTCAGACTTTCAACATGTTGGTTTCCTTCATCACCTCTTTCCTCCACATCATTTTCCCATCACTTTGAACAACCCCATTACAATGGTTCAATATATTGAAGATGGCTTTCAATAGACTCATTGCACTTGGTCTTACAACACCTCCACATGCTCATTTCTCAATCACACTCACATCATAACACACTAGGTTTCCCTAATATGTACTATTTTATTGTGTGCATTTAAAAGGTAAATAATTTTTTAAAGGAATAAAAATCACATGAATTTGACATGGTAAGACCAACTATTTGTAGTTAGTTCAAATAGTTAGTCCAAATATTTGTAGTGTTCTGGATTTGTACACGGACCTTTCATTTTAGTCCAGGAGAAAAATAAACAAGAGAACTTAGAAATGAGATTATATATAATTTTGGTGGCATTTAGAATACACAAATGAAACTTTTTGTGTACCATACCTCAAATGCAATATAAGCCATTGATTTATAATTTAAAACTTTAATGGTAATGATTTTAGAAGGGTGATTTGTTGTGTGAAGTGGGAGATTCTTTTAGGGAACCCACTGGTTTACCCCATCATCATCCAAATGCACTTATCTCTAAGAATTATATCTTCTTCTCTGCAAGTATTTCCTTCCATAACCTTGATAGCATGCATCTTATATGAAGATGGTTGGACTTCTATCCAATGTGTTGCTTCCCGCAAAACTTTAGGAGTGCATTCATAATCTCGCTAAACCAATGACAACAATAACATATGATGAACACATTTATTTTGCTTAACCATCTCTGTTTGTTAATCCAAGTGTTGGGCTGCAAAATTATATTTCAAAAAATAAAAAATCGAAAACTAAGTAGAAAGACCCAAACTTTTTCATGGGGTACATAACAGTGAAAAGAAATTGCCTGATAAATCGAAGAGTTGCATATGCCACATGAAACAAAATTTTCATTCCATGGATGGATCTTGAGTGAATGACTTGTCAATAAAATTGCAAAAAATAAATAAAAAATCGTTTGTTATGTTAACCCAAAACCATATTTAATCTATAATTTTTTTATGTTAGTTATCAATCATCTAAAGCTCAATAAGTATTTCAGACCCAAAAAAAAGCTTGATAAGTACCCTTTAGTAATAACAAGAACCATGAAATGTCCTGAAAGCAAAAAAGCACAGGAATGAACTATTCACACGGGCAATTGTTGTCTCTAAGTTTTTTGTCAGTAAAATAATTCCCTGCTTCTCGCTGCATGTTATCCTTCTAAAATCATTACCATTGGAGTTTTAAATTATGAATCAATGGCTAGAATTGCATTTGGGTATGGTACACAAAAAGTCTCATTTGTGTATTTTAAATGCCACAACTTGTGTCCTATATAATCTTCTCTTGCTTGGAACAGGGAAGAAAAGGTAGATTGAAATTAAAAAGTAATTGAAAATGTTGCTATAAAAAATGGAGCGAGTATCAATATTAGTCATGTTAATTTGTGCCATAATCAAATACACAATTTCCTATAAAAATTGAATACACAATTTTCAAGATTAGATATGACACGAGCATTTTTGTATTAATATCAAAGAAATTGCTAACAAATACTTTAAGGACATTTGTTAAAAAAATTTAAACGATTATTTTATTTTGGAAATTGTGTATTCAACGAATTAAAACATTAAAAAACAATTTTCCTACATAAAACTTTTCAATTATTTCTCTTTTAAAATTTTAATTGATATCACCATGGACGTATACTCCCCTCCCACCAATCATAGTCACTATCATCGTCCTCACCTCTTTTCTTATATACAAGACAAACTTTATTGGGTTAAAATAAATCTTTGTTATATATTTGGTTTTAATTTTGAACGATCAAAAGCGATTTTGTAGGTTGTAAATTGATTTGACCATGATAATTAATTTTTGGATCAAATTAGTACTCCCTCCATCTCTAAATAATAGTCGTTTAAGGTTGATGCACGATTATTAAGGAAATGATTAATTGTGTTGACTTTGATGGTAAAATTAATATCATTTACTAAAACACATTTATTAATTGTAGTTAGTGGAGTAATTAAGTTGGATGAAGTTCAATAAATAAGGGTATTATAATGGAAAAATAATAATAAATGTTGCATTGGTAGTCTAAAGTGACAATTATTTTTAGAAAAAGAAAAATGGGTAAAGAGACAATTATTGTGAGACGGATGGAGTAATTGTTAACTTCACTTTTACATAAGAGTCATGTTAACTTGTTCCCTTAAGATACATGTTAAAGATTTCATAAATGATAGTAAATATTTATTACAAAACATAAATTTTCAATCTCTAAATGAATAGATTTATACAATTTTCTGGACAAGATTTTCACTTTAGGTTCAACATAACTTACTTTATATTCAATTTACATTTACCCATAATAGAGAAGAGTAGTGATATTTGAACAACTATTTTGGTACAACCTTTGAGACAACCTTGTTATTCTCTCTTTTCATTGGTCAAAAACAATAGAGAAAGAGAGAAAAAGGAAGAGAGAATAAAAACATAATATGAATATGAGAGATAAAATTATATAAAAGTTGTACCAATACGATTGTACAAATATCATTTTTCAATTGAGAATCAATTCTTATCCAAAAAATACACTTCATTTATTTGGTCAAAAATGAGATTCCTATTAGATGCTATGCTAGGCGCTAGCTATACTTTCTCCATTTTTAGACTAGCAAGTAGAAAACTTAAAAAAAGGAAGAGAGAGAGAGAAATTCCCCTTTTTCTAGACTAGCTTTTTACTACTTGAACCTATCTCTACTCTTCTTCCCCTTTTCCAAACAAGAGTAATTTCTAGGCGGTGTTTGGAAATACAAATAAGCTAACTTACAATTTATTGTATTACTCCATCCGCTCTTTATTATAAGAAACAATTGACATTTTAGGTTCATTGAATAATTAATGTATCTCATTATAAATAAAGACTAGATACATCATTTACACAATGAACCTAAAAAGTCAATTGTTTCTTATAATAAGGACCGGAAGTAGTTTATAAGCTTGTTTTGATAGGATGAAACATGTTTGGTAAAAAACTTTTTACATTAGCTTATTGCGTTTTTTGATAAGCTATTAGTCTCTCTTCTCTTTCTCTCCTCCCTTTTTTTTCTCTTCAACCCAAACTCGTTTTAAAGATTATCAGAGTTTTAAACGAATTCATAAAGTTATGTCATTTTAATTATTTGACTAAATCAATAAAATTGCGTAATTATTCCATTGTCTTTCTTATTGCATGATCCTTTTCAAAAGATTCATTCATAATCAAAACTCTCTAAAAACCCATTTTCAACAAATTTAATCAAAACGAGTTAAAAAAAAATATCTATATAATATTACCTAACTATCAAATAAAATTTTATCCAATCGCTCCAATGCTTAAGGCTCCAACTGTTTCAAAATATCCGTCAATCCAAACAAAGTATTATAATTATAATTAAAACAATCAATTCATTCTCTTATCTATTGATTCCAACAATAATCATCGTAATAACACGCGACCTGTGTGAATACACATGTCTAGTAAATTTATTCTCTTATACGTTGATTCCGACAATAATTGTCATAATAACATCCGACCGATGTGAATGCACGACTCTAGTAAATTTATTATCTTATATGTTGATTCCAATTATCGTAATAACACGTGGACCGTTGGATACGACCGGTGTGAATGCACGGGTCTAGTAAATCTATTCTCTTATATGTTGATTCCAATTATCGTAATAACACGCGGACCGTTGAATACAACCGGTGTGAATGTACGACTCTAGTAAATTTATTATCTTATATGTTGATTCCAATTATCGTAATAACACGTAGACCGTTGGATACGATCGATGTGAAAGTACGGGTCTTTTATGAGTTATAATTAAAATAACAAAAGTTGGTCTCATGGGTAATTCAATTCAAAGTACTAGTCACATTCTCTCTTTCTCTCTTTCTATTTTGTCTTTTTGTCCTAACTTGTTTACTAAGGTTCTCTCACATAATAAAAACAGAAAACGCACACTCTCACTCACACATTTCTCATTTCTCACTCACACACTCAACATTGCTACTATTTCATTTCATTTCTTCTTCAACTCAAAATCAAAACCCCAAAATAAAAAACCCTCTTTTACTTCTTTTTAGGGTTTCTCTCTCTCTTCTCTTTCTCTCGCAGCAACAATGCAACGAAGAAGAATCAATGTTCATGGGGTAATGATTTTTTTTTCCTTCCGTTTTTAGCAAAAAAATTTCTGCTTTATATTTTGATACCATTTTCGTTGTTTATTGTTCATGTTTGTTTCTGTATGCTCTGTTTTTCTGTTGATGAAGAAATTCTTGCATTTTCTTGTTTCCGTTTTCAGTAACGTTTTTCAGTGCTTCATTTTTAAGCTATTTTTCGATTATTAAGCTATTTTTTTGTTGTTGATGTTTATTTTGTTCAGTTCAGAAGTGATGATTGATGATTTTTCCCCTTTCACTTTTTTTTTTCAAAAGCACAAATTTTTATTTGGAATTTGTGGTTTTTGTTTGGATTTTGCTACTGTTACAGATTTTTTTTGTGCTTTTTGGTCATAATGGGGAAAGAGATTTTTTTTTTTTTTTTCTGATTTTTTTGTACTTTTAATGTTATTTATTTTAGTTTTATTTGGATATTTATGTTGAAATGAACTTTAATCTTGTAGGGTATGTTTGTGTATTTTTTTGTTTTATTGTTACTAGATTGATTTTGAAGTGATAAATGTTGTGTGCTTTAAATTTTGTTAATGATTGAATTGAAAAATTGTAGTAATAGTTGCAGTGACAAGCTTCCAATGTTGGAGATTATACCGACAAGTGATTACGGATGATTTCAATGTAGCATGATTTTACCGTAGCACCGACACTTCTAATGGAAGGTGTTTCTGGTGTTACACCAACACGACACTGACCCATGTGATTACATTGATTTAGTTCATTTTTTCAAATTTTACCGGTGTTGAAGTGTTGGTGTAGTGTCAAGTGTCCGTCTCTGTGTCAGTGCTTCATGTGGTTTTAGTTTAATTTTTTTGGTAAATGCATGTATCGAGAGTTATTTGAATTGTATTTGGTTAGAGTTGTTTTAAATTGAGGATGCCGTTACACTAAAAACATTTATGTTGTGGTTAAATGCGGCTGCAATTTCTGTTAAAGTCGTTGCCGAGACATCTAAAACTATTGGTTAGAACTATAATAATACAATTAATTATGTATTCTTTTTGACCCTGATTTTATTGGCATGTATTCAATAATTAAATGCTTCTACATGTGCATGTGTGTGTCGGTATGTATGTAATAAATCCTTCTACATGCGCGCGCGTGTGTCGATATGTATGTAATAAATGCTTCTACATGCGTGCGTGTGTGTGTCGATATGTATGTAAGTGTGTGTGCACACTTCTAGGCACATGTGTGTGTGTATGTGCATATGCGCACATGCTCTGTTTTTCGTTGATAGGTTTTAGGTCATACACCAAAATGGTTAAAGTTTTCTTGTAATTACTTAAGTCGGAATTTTAAAGTTGTAAAGTTTTGATTTGTTTTTGTTTTTTGTTTTTGTGGGAATCTAAGATGTTCAACATTGGGTAGAAATAGGTTTTTAACAAGGATGATAAAAGCTAACACACTCTTACACCAAAATGGCTTAACTTTTTGTGCAGAACCAGATTTCCATTTGTGGTCTGTTTGCTTGTTCTTGTTGGGCTTATTGATATTGTCGTTTGGAGATTGTGTCTTAGGTTTTGACAGCAAAAGTTTTCACTTCCACTTTTTTCTGTGCTTTGTGTGATTCAGAAAACTTTTGTGCAAGATTCTGTTTCATTACTGCATTGTTCTGTATTGAGCTTATTTGGATTTTGTGATCTTCCCTGCTTTGCACTTTGATTTTATCCGAAATGGATTCTGATTTGTAACTGCCATAGCTAATGAAACTGACATGAAGTATGCTATATATCAATTTGTGAATAAATGCTTCAGAATGTTATAATTTTTTGTGAAAATTATCCACTAGCAAATAACATTTTCTGAACTGTTCTAGGCTAGAGCATTTTGTGAATTATAGTTGAGTTAGTTGACGTTTATGTGTTTATTATTACTTTGCAGGTTGAACCTTGCGACATATGTGGTAATGTTGGCTTTGGTGAAGTAATTGTTACTTGCTCTAAATGCAAAGTGAATCGTGAACATGTGTAATGATCTCTCTTTTCCTCTTACCTTTTATTGAACACTGATAATTTCCTCTTATATTTTTTCTTATTCTGACTTTTTTCATATTCTTTCTTTCTCTGACTTTGATTTTTCTTGATAAATTACTTTTTCCAATTTATTGCATTAAATCTTAATATGTCTTGTGTATCTGACAAGCAACTGTACAAATATATGCAGACAAAGGCATAGTGTCTAAATTCCTAAACCTTAAGAATTGAAATCAATGGACATCCTAGGACTGTCTCTTTCAACTGTGGACCATTAAAATCAATACTTTTCTTCAAACTAGAGCACATATATGTTAGATGCATGTACTCTTAATGTCAAAATTAGAGAATAAATTTTAAATATCTTTAAGAAGGTACATTCCCTCAAACTAGAGCATTTGGAGTACCTTGTCTACATGTGTGCTTGAAATTCAGAAAAGATGTCTTGATGATGCTCGAAAGGATATTTTCTTTGACAAAGTGGTAATCAACTTTGATGTGCTTAGTCAGTGACATAACTTGGCTTTCCCACAAATAAGTCAATGTAGAGGTAATGATGTATCAGTGAGTGGGTTAAAGAAGGATAAAACCAAAATACAAGTTTGCAATCTAACTTGGACTAATAGTTTTACATATTTGCTTCTGTTCCTACAAATTATTGACTTTGGTTTTGGAACAATGGTTGTGTATATCCCTTTTTACTGTACTAGTGCTGCATACAATTTTGTTCTAAGTCTATCTTATTTCTGTCCCATTTCAGTTACTGCATGAAGATTAATCTCATGGAAGTTCCAGATTACTGGCTTTGTGAACCATGCCAATCCAACAATGGTTCAACTTCACAATGTATAGCAAAGCAGGATTCTGGCTTGCAGGCTTCCAAAAGGCAACAATCTGCTAGAACAGGCCCAAGAGGGAAAGTGAAGTACCTTCAAGAGGATGAAGTTATAAAACTTTCTAGTTGTAATGTTTCCATCAAACCTACTCCTCCATCGAGCTCCAATTTGCTGATGACTAGGAAGGCTAATCCAGGAAGACCTGCTTTGTCGATGACCAGAAGGAGTCGTGTGGCATCAAAAAGTCTTTTTACAAAGATTCCATCCTTGACTCCGAAACCAAATCCTAGCATATCACCTATGGCACATGGGATGTTTCCAAGAAATGGAGGTCAGAAAAATCCAATAACCAATCAACATGCTTCATCATCATTAGGTGAGAAACAAAATAATCTGAGATTGTGTTTTGCTGCAATCCCTATTATCTTTGAAGTAATATTATGTGATACTGTCAAAGGTTTGATAATGTGAAACAAATATTCTGAGATTGTATTTTACTGCAATCCCTATTCCTTTAAACAAAACATACCCATCGAAACAAACAAATTCGTCAAAATGTGTAACTGCTAGTCTGAATTTCTCTGGATTTTGAGCTGATTTGATGGAATTAAATTGTGGTTGCTGAAAAATTTGTCACTGTTGTGATCCTTTATGATATAGTTCTACCGAAATAGGTTTGAAGATTAGTAGCATGACTGCATTGCTTTGAAGAGTTTTTACATTTAGTGAGCTGGATTAAATTTTCATCCACTGAATTTGAAACCGACGGCATAGGAGAATTACACTGTCAGTGAGTTGAACCAATATGACTATGGGATAATAGTATGAAAAAATGTTTAAAGCCTTTACTCGCACATTTTCCATGACATTTGTTTGGGATTTCTTTTTGAGATTGTTCTTATTGTAGGACCATTAAAGGAGCGTAGACTTGTACCTGAACGACGAGTGGGTCCACCAATACCTAACAGAAAAGTTCAATATGCCGATCTTCTTATAGAAAAGCCTACAAGAGAGTCACCCTGTAATGATTTATCTGCTACTAAATCTGTACCTGTTGCTGTTTCAGGTAGGATACTTTTCTAGTTATAATGGACTTTTCGAATTGTCTCTTTTTTTTCTCGTAACATCTCTATATATATGTGGTAAAGCACCTTTGGTATGAATTGTGATATTGTCATTTGTGCCTGTCAGATTTGAACCAATCATCTCTAATCTTATTATTTTCCATTTGTTCTCCGTTTTTTCTTTAGATGTTGCTGAATATAATGTACTTAACATGGAAAAAAGCAAGATTCAGAGTTTTGTTGAAAACTTCCAGCGTTATGAAAAATATTTGCCCTCGTCAATTCGTGCTTGGAGGTGTGTACTTTTTTTCCTTTGCCATAAATAACTTCTTTCTTAAATTGCCTTTGCTGAAAATCTGTAGGGAGTAGTGAGTAGTGACTAGTGGGATGAAACTCTCAAATTTCCTTGAAGTTTTATCTATCACTGTATGAAATGGCATTACTCAAGTCGTCTCATAAAAAGGACATGTAAAGCCTACAGGGGTTCGTGTAAACCTTTTACGTTTACATGCATGAAATTTTGAACTATCTTCTCTGTGATATTTGATTATTGTTTGGAAAAAAAAAAAATTACCGTCGCTTTTTGGTGATAAATATCAAGTCTCCATGAATAAATTAACACAAATTCAAAACGTGGGTGCGTTTTGTTAATAAATAAAGGGGTGAGGGCTTAGGTTAAGTTACTCTACAGGTGCTTATAGTTTCTCTATTTTTTCAAAAAGTACCTGTTTGAAAGTTTCTCATAGTTCTTTAGCACCCCATTCAAGTTAGTATTTTATCCGACTTTAGCGCCCCATTCAAGTTAGGTTTTATGTTTGCATTGAAGGATGCAAGAGAGGATTCAAAGCAATATGCGAGTCATTCATTGATTTGATGGATATTTTCAAAAGAGATATTTCGAATGGGGGGAGGACTAAATTGACTGATGTTCTTCACTTTAAGAGTCTAAAATCTAAATTGTTATTTCATAATTTTGAGGGAGTAATTGTCGGATTCTTGAAATTCCAAGGACCAAAATGGTAATTCACTCTTTTTGGCTGCACAATCACAGCTCCAGTCAAGAGACCATGGACAAGACCTTATTTATTTTTCTATTTTCAAAATAAAAGCAACTCTTATTGATTCTTGTTTTCATGGATTCAATCTTTGCATTTTCTGGGAAATGTTTTAGAATGAGGCAGTTACAAGCTGGATCCTCTTCTTCCCTATTTCTCTCTTTCCCTCTCCAAGCTCTCTATCTCTCTCTTAATCCCACTCTCTCTCTTCATTACAAAATATAAATATAATCAAGAGAGTAAGATTAAGAGAGAGATAGATAGTTAGGAGAGGATCCAAGTCCATTCCATGACATTTTCAATTTTGTTAACATGAAATTTCATATGATGACAACCATTTTCTAGTGGCCAATTCCAAATTCTTCAAGAAGCTGCATCTGGTGGAATTTATGATGGATTTGAGGCCCAACCTCCATGCACTGTTAATAGGAAGGCATACAATCTTTCAAGCAAAATTCCCTCAGTCCTTCAACTGGAATCACTTCCTGCTTTGAATGTCTTAACTGATGAATTCCAGAATTATTCTCCCAGTCTTCAAGATATAGCGCTATATTTCTTTCCATCAGATAAGAATGAAAGGTCAGCTTTTGCTTCCTACATTGATACTCTTTCTTTTGTTGTTGTTTGTGACAAGATATTATTTGTTGTTTAAGCTGCTTATAAGCCATGTTTTCAATTGATTATAGGTCCAGAAAGAACCTAAACAGCGTCTTGAAGTTTATGAATGATGAAAACTTAATGTTGAGAAGTTTAATTAATGGAGTGGAGTTATTTCTATTCACCTCACATAAGCTCAGTGAGGATTCAAGGGGTACGTATATTTACTATATGTCCAAACATTCATTACACTGGTTTCTATATCTCAATATTGTAATTTATGAGAAACTAGTTTAGTGTAATCTATACCTATATATAAAAGGGATGCCAAATTTTTCTTTTAAACTATTTTATTTATAATCTTATCATTTTTTTTATAAACATCTATACCTGCATATAAAGTTGATACAAAGTTTTGGTGTAGTTTGTTTTTCTTCTAATTTTATCCTTCATTTAGATTATTTTATTTACAATTTTACTCTTCCTTAGTGTGGAATATCATTTCATTGCAAGTTGTTTGCCAACAACTTTGTACACCCTTAAGCTATAAATGCTTTATATGACTCGAAATTTAAATACTGTATTTTACAATTCATACATGAGGGATACTGGATAAGAAAATTTTATTTCATTTTCAAGTGAAAATCACATGTTGTATAGGATGCAATTTGAAAGTTTATTGTATCTTGCGAATACAACTAAAAAATTTATTTATCTTGTGAATAGAACTACAAATTTTATCTTCTTAGTAGAAGAAAGCGTACTTACAAAATTCAATCACATTGTTTTTATTAAAAACATTTAGTCTCACCCATTTCTGTTTGTGGGTTATATGACATGAAAAAGAGTAATGTTATTAGTGAATAAAACTGAACCAGAGAGAAGATTGAAATTTACAAAGTTGACATTGAAATTTACTAACCAAGTGGTTAATGAGCTCCATGAAATGAGAAATTGTTTGGGAGAACCCGAGTTTGATTCCGGTGGTCCCCTTCCCCTAGGAACCGGCCAGTTAACACAAAGAGAATGAAAATTTCAACTGAGGAAAAGGTTTATATACAAGTTGATTCTTAACTAACTTGTGGAACTGTTTTTTAGCTGCTAGTGCTGGGTCAGTACAGTTGTGTAACAAACTAACTGTATGCAACTAACAATTTACTAACTACATTAACTAAGTCAGCAACAGTTGTGATTAGCTAACTGTGTGCTTAAGATCCTTAAACAAATGTTTCATTAGAGTATTTCAGATGTACAACTTCTAAGGTATCACCAAATTGCTAGAAATGCCCCTCAATATATGACAATATCCTGTAACTTGTTTTACTTGGATGAATTTGTTTGTCTTATTGCCTGCACGGTTATATCGGCATTTATAATTGCTTTCTGTGTCTTCATGAAGATAACATGAATCAATCTCCCTTCAGGTACTATTGCTGCTGTGCATGGAGGATATTTCCTATGGGGAGTTTTTCGTGCAAAGAAATCTGATACTGCTAACAAAAGATTACCTCCTGACATGGATCCCGTTAATGATGATGATATGGATATTGATATGATGGGAGGAAATGATGTGGGAAGAATTGATAATGTTCTCAATGACAATCTCAAGAAAAGACCTTTGGAAGGAACACCTCTTCAGAGCAGCACTTCTAAGAAGGTAGAAGAAAAGACCTCAACCTCTTCAAGCAATTTGACTGGTGGGGACATATCAATTTCATCTGAAGACCTTAGAAAGAAGATCAAAGTTGAGCATTCTTCTGACCCATCATCGTGGAGCCCAGCCAAGAAGTATCGTAAAATGCACGACATACTTGATGTTCCACCAGGCTTTCAAGCTCATGCTAAGAATTTTTCATTGTGAATCTTCTTTCATTAGAATATAACTAGACTGAGGCCTGCGCGTAGCACGGGTGTAGAATAGTAAAATGGTAAATGTTCAAATGAATGTGTGATGTTCATAATAGCTTAAAGGTGGAAATAGTTTTCTTATGGGAATATTAGTATTTTTTACATAATTTGTATTTTAAATTTAGCTTTTAACAAAGAAAAAGTTTTTTCATATCAAGAATCAATTACAAGTTCATGATTATGAATCAATATGCTTTTTCTTTAGGGGTTGAATCAGCACACTTGAATACAATAATATTTTATCATATTTCATTATGAAGGTTATTGTGGGACATATTTTGGTGAATTTACCGTGGGACATATAGTATGATTGTTGTCTTCTATATGTATGCCATTCATCTACTTTTATGCTGACCAACAAAACAACAACATGAAAATTCAGTTTTGGCCCTGCTTCTCATGTTATCTTCACCATTGAAATTTGAAATCAGTATACACATACTTGCATTGCTATCTTTTGTCAAAATACAAAAGTTGATTACTACTCAAACTACAATGTACCTTGCATATTTATGTAATCATCTAGTAGTTTCATAACGGTTCTTAATATTGAAATCATTGAAATTTCTCTTCCTCTAAAGTTTGGAGAAAACAATATTATACACTTACTCACAAACAGAGAGATTGCAATGTGCAAACCAATAGATATATTGAAGGTTTGTGAACACAAAAACTATAGAATGCTTTTATATGTACTCCAATTGCATGAAGTTGTTGACTTGAAAAATTCCAATGGCTTTTGATGTTGCCACAACCTTTCAAGACCTCTCTTGATTGATTGGTGCTAGTAATATTTATTGGTTTCTTGCAATGTTTACCATAGTTTTCATTTTAAGTTTCCAAACCAATACGTGGATTGTTTTGGTTCCTGTCTCGTATTCATTTCAGATAATGAAATTAGTGGAATGTAAAATTATCATACATAGTTATAAATAATGATGCAGATAAACTATATTTTTTATTTTATTTTTATATTTGAAAAAATTACTTCAATCCTATCATAGATATCCTTGTAAGTAACAAAAAAAACAGATGTTCTTGTATAATGATTTTGTGCAAAGAAATACACACATTAGAAGTATGTAGTAACCCACCAACAAAAGAAAGTTCATGTGCTGGATAGAACTTTGTGATTCATCTTTGAAGAAATTTTTTTAATCTGGTTTCTTACAGTTCACGAATGCTCGAGAGGAAAATTCACTCCACACTTAATGTCATATGCAATATTATGCATGTTATTCATTCAAGGTGAAGAATACAATTTGTGAACAATATCCGAAAAAAACAGGAAGCAACTCGACATCTCTTTCTTTTAGTCGGGAGCAGTCAACGCTGAAAACTTCAATTTCTAATTGCAAGTTATTCATGTAAAGCCCCAATGCCAACAAATACATAAACAAATTTAAGCATTTCATCATTATTTTGTGTATACAAAATTGAATTTGGAAGGAGGAATAGAAGCTTTAAGGTTGTATAACTACCTTGAAGTTGTGTATGCATCTAAATGATCATGTTGGGAAATATGAAGTCCCAAAAGTTTCTATTGACAGAGGAATTGTTTGCTCAATCTTGTTGGAAAAGAAAACACCCATGGTTCATAACAATACATATCTTATACTCTGATTAAACTAATTTCATTTTTTATGGTATAGTTATTTTTGAGCCACACCTAGTGGATTTGATTAAATTCACCTCATTGAATTGGTTTATTTGGTCTACATTTTGGATAGCCCTGCTCCTTTTATGAGTGAGATATGACATCTCTCCATTGTTGGCATCTATATAGACTTGTGGATTGGATAACACACGATACCTATGGCCGTCTGACACTGGTGAGCATAGTTTGGTTCAGAAAGAACCAAACTAGTCAAGAAAAGAGAAATCGATTTCTCTTTTCTTGACTAGTTTGGTTCTTTTTCTCTTTTCTTAACTAGTTTGGTTCTTTCTGATCTGAGTTTCTTTGGGAGGGATTTGTTGGAGATTTTGGTGCTCGATTGGTTTTTGATGTTTTTTTTTTCTATCCTCTTATTATATTTTTTTGGTCCTGGATCTGAGTACTTATTATACTACTATCATTAATTATAATTATTTACCTAACAATAAAATGTCATTAGTTCGGCACTAGTAGAAGAAAGGGAAGTTATTAAGTAACTTTACAAGATATTTAATCAAATCCACAACTAGCAGATGTGTGATAGCAGAAGCTAACCTATGACATATGATCTGTATTTGATTATGCATTGTGGTTAATGTGGGAATGACATTGAGTTATAATCCTTCTTCATAGTTCATAAGATATTTTTATGTTAATCTGAGACTCATATTGACTTATGAGCTAAGTTGATTATTATGTTTCTGGTTCAATTTTATTTTTTATTTTTAAAGATATTCAAATCAAATTATGTTGTATTTTGACTTGTGATTTGACTTGATTATGTATCTTGATTAATTATAATCTTTACTCGATTGTGTATACATGTCAACCTGAATCTCATATTGACTTCTAATATTTTTGCCTTCTCATCTTTATTTGATTATCCATACAAAGTCAACCTGAGTCTTATATTGAGTTATAATCTTTCTTCATAAGATATTGATGTTAATGTGAGACTCATATTAACTTCTGGTCTATCTTAATTAGATATTTGAGTTCATTTTCAGTCTCAGGTTGATCTCCAATCTAAGACCATGTGCAATGAGGGTGTTGAATTCCACTTTCAACATGTGGTAGTAGTGCAATGGTGTGTTGAGTTTTGTTGAAAGATGATGTGGAGGAAAGAGATGTTGAATGGTTTCAACATGTTGAAGCTGCA
>Ga0315913_1005694_pt1 | contig 15109 bp, 8 predicted proteins | sample MpolsnodulesMG_FD_207736 | JGI IMG/M metagenome (GOLD analysis project Ga0315913, IMG submission 207736) | Medicago polymorpha root nodule microbial communities from Los Angeles, California, United States - small nodules | ecosystem: Host-associated > Plants > Roots > Nodule | place: USA... | reverse complement strand
ATCCACATCATTGTCGAGATAATTCAAGCATTTTATAATGTTCATAGAATGTATCAATTTTACTTTGGAGAGGGCCGTGAGCAGCGCTTGAGGATGAAGGAGAAAAGGGATGAAAGAAAAATTAGAGAGGCGAAAGAGGCAATTGAAGAAGCGAAAATCGCAGATGAGGAAATGATGAAGAAAATGGAAGAAGGAACAGCAACTAGTGATTCATCTTCTTCTTCTCTTGGGCTAATGATGCTTGAATGAATGAAACAGAGTGAGAGTCTATTCCTTTATTTTTCCTGAGTCTGAATCCATTTTTAAGATATATGAAACAATAAGCAGATATAAAATATATGAATCACGAAAGAATATCTTGGTAGTCCTTGTCAAGGATTAAATAAATATTTTCTCGTTTAGAGATTTTTGAGTATAACTCATAGCTACTAAGGTAACATATATATGTATATGTAGTTTGGGACCATGTCAAAATTAGATCATGAGTTTGGGTCCAAACCGGCTCGAGACACTAGTCTATATATGAAAAAGTTGCTGTTCATATATCAACTTGTCTATATATCAATATAATACAAAGTAATTATTGAGCTTAATTGTAATTATTGAGGTATTCTCCTGTGGTTACAAGACCAAATCAATAATGTTTGGACACACACATAAAAATATTCTCTTCAAAATATTCAATCATCTTTTTTTATCAATTTCCTCCTTATTATTAAAAAATAATTATTTATGTGTGTGTGACCAAACACTGTTTCCTTGGTCATGTGACCATATTAGAATTTCTCGCGACTTTGATATATCTCGTAATTATAGATGAAAAAGTTGGATATTTCTCGCGAAACGGCTTAAATTTGTTTACACTTCCCTGGTCAAAGCCAGCATCTAATTTATCTACACTTCATTCAGCACATGCTAAACCACACGTGCAACATATAAGCTACACATACAATAAGCCAATTTTACAACGTGTTGACAACCTCTTCACCCACTCACTTTTTACTTTAGAAAATTCTCACCGTTTTCCCATATGTAGCTAAGGTATAGTCATAGAGATAAAAGCTCTTACATAATTTGGATTTGGATTAATAATTATTGTGAGGTTTATTCTTATTCAAGTGTCTTTTGTTGGTGCATGAACAAACAAAGAGAGACACATCGCTAAACTTTTTTTTAGGGAAGACAAAATGCTAAACTATACAGTCAATTTGTAAAGCGCGCACAATCGTTATATACTTTCGCGAAATAATTTTCGTTATATCTAGCATTTTTCAAAGATATATCCCAACATTAATTATTGTCGCCACTAATCATGCTATTTTTTGAAGAAAAAAGATATTAATTAAATCATTTTTCTTCTCGTAATTATAGATGAAAAAGTTGGATGCTTAAAAATCCTTGCGGTATGAAAAATCAAACCATTCGCGAGGTTCGCAAGAACGGTCTCTCGCAATATATAGCAACTCTCTATATCTTTTTTTCAGCGATAATAATATATGGTTAAGAAAAATGATATCCTGTTAGTTGTTACAAATAAAAAAATAAATAAACATCGCAACATCAAAGCTGCATCGAGCGGTACGTTCATATTCCCATGCATAATATTAGAGAACTAGTAGAAGAAGATATAGTAGAATCAACCGTAAATTTAAACCACAGAGTGTCTCATTTTTTAATAAAAGTAAACAAATTTAAGCTTTTCAGTCTTTTTTGAACAAATCAAAATGAAATATGATTAAAGCCTCGGTGATTCGGCCTGTACAAGGTGTGCTAAAAAAGAATCACCGAAAAATATTTACACAGTCAAGCTGCCTCTAAAGGAACAGCAACAACAAAAACTGAAAATAAATTACACCTGTATACCCATACACAGAAGCGGATGTTTCTACTAATCAGTATAACTATAACAAAAGGAGGCATCCTTAGATTTCAACCACAAGAACGAATTCAGCTTGATTTTTTCAATAAGAGCACTGGAAGTAGCGGCTGTATTTTTGAATATATAGTAATTCATTTCCTTCCAAATTACCCAAACTGTAGCAAATCATATTGTTCTAAAAAATAAATGAGAGGATCTCGGCATGCCCGCCATTGTGGAAACCTATGTAAAATGATGTCGAAGATGAACAGGAGTAACCAAAGAAATACCTAACCAGTTCCAAACTTTAGACCAAAGCTCTCTGGATGTGTCACATTGAAGAAATAAGTGTGTTGCCGTTTCCGTACTCTCGCACCCTACTGTTGCGCACGTGATGTCCGTAGAGTGAAGAATTCCCCGTCTCAGTAAATTGTCTTTCGTTGGAAGTCTGTTTTGGAAAATACGCCAAGCTAATATAGACACTTTGAGAGGAATATGCCTATGCCAGACATCATCCACGTGAGTTCTATCCACTTGCCCACTTGAATGAGTGATAAACCTGTATGTATCCCGCACTTAGTAGCCATGAATTGGAACAAAGAGAAAAATAATGATGTAATATTTTGGTGATGTTTTGAACCAAAAGATGGGAATCTGGATATACCAGGAAATAGGTAGAGAGTGTCAATCCAAAATTTAAGAGACAAAGATGTGAACAAACGTTGAAGGGAAGAAGTGGAATAGGATAAACTGGTTTATGGTTGTGATAGATATCAGTTAAGGAAAATATATAATATGGATTTGCTTTTTTAATTATAGACCTTTTTTTTGACACATTTAATTATAGACTTAATAACAATTTTGGTCCCCTTACTTATATTATTTTAAGGATTTTATTCACCTATTTTAAAATTTGATAGTTTTAATTCTTCAATCAAATGTTTGGTCTAAAATATGATAATATGATATGTTTTAAATGAAATTTTTAAAAAACTTTTCTTTTATAACGTCATCAATTTTTTTCTTCCTATCATCGTACCATAAACCACGTCATTAATTTTTTTAGTTAAAAAATATAATGAAGGGACAAAAAACCTATCAGATTTTTAAATAGGGAGACTGAATTTGTAAAATGATGAAAATATTATGATCAAAACTACAATTAAACATTATTTATAATAAAGTGAAAAACGACGAAGTATTTCTCTCACAAAAAAAACGACGAACCATGTAGATGAGCGATTAGTATTTGAGTAAATGCTAGTTTTATCCTTCATCTATTTTCTTTATTACCACCTTACCTATGTTTACCAAGTATGGTAAGTAGTTTCTTATTTCGTTAGAATGCATGGGGTATGGACCCTTACTTAGCTTAGTAAGTTTCAATTAAATTAAAAAGAAACTAACCAAGTTCTTTTTTTAGAAACCAACCAAGTTGAGGTAGTCTTGTTCGCAAAAATAAAATTGAGTGGTCTCTCAATTTTGAAAACGAATTCAGAGATTCAAGATGATCATATATAATAAGTGGATTGCAAATTGTTAAAGGAATCATAAATTAAGATATAAGGGTAACATTTTTGTATCCACCTCAACAGAGAAGGACAAATAGAAAGATTTGAAGCTCTTTTATTCTTCCTCTCTCACTGAAATAGCTAGCTTTGATTCAATGTGAATGCAAACCTGCACATGCAACGTTACTACATCGGATAACATACCTTTTATTTTCTCACCTTTCCACGAAACCCACCATTGACCATTTCATCCATCATAACCCAATACCCACACCTAGATTTTACTACTACATGCCCTCAATATTCTCAACGGACAACTTAATTAACTGTGTTCTACAATTAATTAAATCATTTGTGCGTGTGTATCAATATCCTCGAATTGAATCACAAATCCCTAAATCTCAAATTCAATCTCCAAATTCCTAAATCTCAAATTCCTAAATGTCATATAATCCTCTATTTTTTTCAAAATCAAATCTTGCATTAAACACCAAAATCAAATTACATGATGGTGAGTGTTGGTGCAAACTTGTCCCAACGAAGTGTTGTTCTTCGTCAAAAACTGGGATATCTTCCACAATGAAGTTGTTCTGTGGTTGCGGAAGACATGCGGTTAAGTTTTTGACTATGCATACTTGCTATTAGTTAGTTAGATCCATGACAGTAAACACTTACTGTCACTAAGGTCTCTGACAATAAAAGAATACTTCCTATTTATTTTAGATACAATCGGTATTTGTAAATGATCACTTTAGATGCAAATGCAAGGCCTTTTCAATTCTGTCCCAACTAGTTGCATAATATTAATGTCTTACATTTCCATTTCTCTTAGTGTGCATGTGTGAGCACAACACACTAGTATAGTTACTGGTGTTTTTTGTGTTTTGTAATCATCAATGGGAAGAGCTCTTTACTATGAGAAGATTGGTTTGGAGAAAGGAAGATGTACGGTTGAAGAAAATAAGATTTTAATCGATTGCATCCAAGAACATGGTGAAGGATCTTGGTGATCTTTGCCAAATAATGCATGTAAATGATTAATGATTTTGATTTTGGAGGATAAGTATTTGTAAAGGGATTCAAGGTTTCCCTTTACAAATACCGATTGTATCTAAAATAAACAGGAAGAATTTTTTTACTGTTAGGGACCTAATTGATAACAATTATACACAGTTAGGGATCTAAGAACAAGTCTCCCGCAACCATAGAACAACTTCATTGAGGAAGATGATTTAATTCTTAAAGAAGAGCAACACTTCGTTGAGACGAGTTTGCACCAATACCCATCATCATGTCATTCGATTTTGGTATTTAATGGGCCATTTGATTTTGAATAAAATAGATAATTATATGACATTTACGATGTGTTTTTTTTTTATGGATAAAGAGTGAAGGGGAGAGAAAGACAAGGGAAAGAACCATTTTCCATGGTTTGGAACATGTGAAACTAACTAAGGAAAGAATGAGACACATGGGCCCCACACTAAAAACCTTTCCGGGGCAATATGGACAGAAAGGTTGGGGAAACAACCATTTTTGTTTAAAAAGTCCAAAACACCCCTACTTTTATTGTTTTTTATTTCTAAAGGTGTGTGTGTGTGTGTATATAAGGGTATCTTTGTCAATTAGAAAAAATAGATCTTTCTTTCCTCCAATTTTCTAATCCACTTCCTATTAAACCAAACAACCAAAACAATCCCTTCACTTTCCATTCCCTTTCTTTCCTCATACAATCTTTCCTTTCACTATCTTTCCTCTTACTTTCGCTTCTCATCCAAACATAACCTTAGGGATTTGAAATTTATGGATTTGAGGATTGAATTCGGGATTTAGAGATTTGAGATTCAATTTGGGGATATTGATCTTTGATTCAGGGACCAAAGTTACCATTCCATTTTCTACTTTTACTTTAGTCCTTGTGACACCACATATGTTATGTTAGCATAAAACATTTGTCACATCATCAGTTAACATAATTATTTAATGTTAAGGACTAAAGTGGTAACAGAAATGCACATTCAATGATTACTTTGTATTTAATCTTGAGTCAGAGACCTTTGTGACAGCGAAGTGCAGAGTCAGAGACCAAAGTGACCATTTACTCTAATAATAAACATAACATCTAATTTGGATATAAAACTAAGAACATTCGCTAAATCTAAAGGTAAAACTAACTTCCACCCCAACTACCTAAACACATGATACCACACCTGACATAATAAACCTAAGCATGCGATACCACACCTGGCCTAAAAAAGACGTCTAACAAAAAGGTGACAAGTTGATAAATTGATGTTTATTAAATTATTTTTACAAAGGAGGTGTTTTTTTTTATTCGCCAAGGGAGGTGTTAATGTGTTGAGTTTAATTTATATGCATCATCGGTGTACACAAATTTTACACAGGTTGTCAAGTTATTTGATGAGGTATGATGAGTCATGTCTTTTTGACTCGTTAAACAAAGTCACAACATATTATCGATTTTTTTTTTGTGGTGTCCAGGGTTCGAACCCCGAACCTTGCATATATTATGCATTGTCCTTGCCAACTGAGCTAAGCTCACAGGGAAGCAACATATTATCAGATGATGCATGTGTAAAATTTTTTAAACGCCACCAATAGTGTTTTAGTTTACCATGGAAAGGGAAAAATTGAGTAAATAAATAATTACCCCCCAGAATTGTAAGTTTCGGCAATTACCCCCCGACATTAACAAAACTTCAATTACCCTTCTGAAATGGTACAATGTTAATCAATTTACATCATCCGTCAAATTCTTCTGTTAGTCAATATCACGTTTTGCAAATACCTCCCATGAAGTTTTACACTTATGTGCAAAATGCCCCCAAAACTTGATTTTTTCTTCTTCTTATACTTGACTCAAAAGATATTAAAGGCAAACAATTAACATAGTGGTTGATATTCTTATAAAAAATGTATAATTACAATATTTTCCAGCTTAGCTACATATTTAAATTGATATGTTTTGTTTTATAAATAGATTAGATGACATTTTTTTTAACCAATGATTAGATGACATTGTTTCTAATGGTTTTAGTTTGCAATACTTATCTGATTATGAAAATTATATCAAGTGACAATATACATTATTATCATTTAGCAATATAATTCATTACCATGTGGCATCATCCACTATTTTGAAAGCACAAAGATATGGAAGAATAAAATGAATAGTAAATAAATACACCTCTTAGATTAAGCAATAGTCCGATAAATCTTGCTTTAGTTTTGGATTGGAATTGGAGATGCATTAGTTTGTCAGCAAAATTAGAAACTCATTTCACATTTTGTTGGGTTTTTGGCGTTTTCTTGTGTCTCATTGTTGTTGTTTATGGATAGCTAAACAATTTATGTATGCTTATCTTCTTGTTTCATTCTTGCACATCTTGTGCTTGGATGTGGTTTTAATAGTATAATTATATTTTGCCTTTGCAACCAAAAAAAAGTAGTAGGTAAGTAAATGTGAAGGGACTGAAGTTGAGCCTATTAAGTAGATCATGACAATATTTAAGCATAAGAATGAAATAGAAAATCATAAGTGCAGAATAAACAACTATTCAGTTTCATTAAAGTTAAATGTTAATTAATATCTTGAGTCAAGTATAAGAAGAAAAAAAAAATTCAAGTTCAAGGGCATTTCGCACATAACTTTAGGGGTATTTATAAAACGTTATGTTGACTAACCGAATAATTTGATGGAAAGAGTAAATTAATTAACAATTTCAAAAGATAATTGATGTTTGTTTTTTTAAGGTCAGAGAGATAATTGACGAAAGTAAATTTCGAGGTAATCGGTGTTTACTTGGGAAAAATTATGAAAACCATTGAATTGAAAGGGAATGAAATAACGAAACCAGAGTCACTCCTCTAATGGCAGGACGCAAACATCACCACCACCATAATCTACACTCATCCCTCTCCCGCCGCGACGAGCCACGCCTCTCTCATTCCTCCTCCTCTTCCTCAACCACCGCCCTCGAAGACCGCATCACCACCCGCCACCGCGAAATCCAAACTCTCCTCCACGACAACCAACGTCTCGCCACAACTCACCTCGCCTTAAAACAAGACCTCACCGCCACACAGCAAGAGCTTCGTCAGCTCTCCGCCGCTGCCGCCGATGTCAAAGAGGAACGTGACGCTGAGGTCCGTCGGATCTACGAGAAATCGCTTAAGATGGATGCTGAGGTACGTGCCGTTGCGGCGATGAAGTCTGATCTTGATCAGGTAAGGGATGATGTAAGAGAACTTGCGGAGGTAAGGAAGGAGCTTGTGGAACATTTGCAGAGTGTTCAGAGTGAGCTTGCTTTGGCAAGGGAAGATTTGAAGCCATTGCCGGTTATTAAAGGGGATATTGAAGCATTGCGTCATGAGATTCAACGAGGAAGGTAAAATTTTCGTTGCGTTAGTGATTTTATTGGCTTTGAATTGATATTGAATTGAATCATATGCGAATGTGAATGTGAGTGAGAACTTGCTTTGTTAGTGTTGTTATGTGAGGACAATTGTTCCTTCTTTTTTTTGTGCATTGGTACTTGGTAGCATGTAGAAAGAATGAGTTGCAAAAAAGAATTGAAGCACAAAAGTTGAAGCGTGTAGATTTTGATTGTTGAATGTATTTGGGTTTCTGTTTGTTTCAGTTATCAGTGTTCTCAAGTAGCGGTTATAGTGTAGCAAAATATGAACAAATCCCTATTATTTTGCAATATGATATCTAGTAGAAACTGTCCTTACATAGTCATGATATATAGGCCCAATGCTGAGGTATAAGGGCCCATTACCGGAATAGATAATATCAATACTGACATAGACTCGTATCCCAGGGAGAGACTAAGTCATACCAGCACATAAGCACATGCTGTTTACTCGATCAAGCAGCAATGATCACGGGTAATACTGGGGTGAGTGGCAATTGCAGTTATCCGAGATCAAGGGCCATGACAGGGTCCTTAAGCAAACCCTAACCTATTCACCTTTTACCACACAAACAGTTTTCTCAGACCTTGATCACGGTACATCACCGGCAAGGTACCCCTCACGTGATCAAGCATGAACATTGGTGATTTTGAGTATGTATAAATTTTGGACAATTCACTCTTGAGGTGCTTCAGACTAAAGACTAAACAAGATTAATGAAGTATTTTTGTAACTAATTTTATTTTAGTCATTAGCTATGAATCACGAACACAAACAGGAACACCAAACGACACCACTGACACGTAGTTTGCAGAGATGATATTAATTTTATAAAATAGAAGTGATTGAATGTATCTACTTGTGTTGGACACCTAACTCACCTTTAATCTAAACTATGCGTGTTACATATAGTTCGGGAAAAATCTTGGTCTAGATGGTGACATGAATATTTTGGTTGTTATTGTAGTCTTGTATCATACTGTCAATAAATATACCAAGATAGCTGCTTACGCCTATGCATTTAAATTCATAACTTTGAAAGGGCCCTTGCAGTGTCAATTATGATACAGTGATAACTTACTTGGCTAGTATAAAGTAAATTTAACAATCAATTGGAATATATATGAAAATTTTCTGATTCTTGGGCTCACCATACAAAATGGCACGCAGTAGTATGGTCCTTCTGGCTTGTGAGGAATGATACCATTTTTAATGATGGTAAATTTGCTATGACTAATATACTAAACCTTACTAAATCCCAGACTTGGTTATGTATTAAAGTAAAGGTTGAGGATCCTTTATTACCTTTCTCATGTTGGTGCATGAATCCAATATCTTGTATTCTTCAGTGTTGTCAACCTTATTAAATCCCAGACCTGGTTATGTATTAAAGTAAAGGTTGAGGATCCTTTATTACCTTTCTCATGTTGGTGCATGAATCCAATATCTTGTATTCTTCAGTGTTGTCAAATTGCGGCTATAGCGTGTTGGAATATGAACAAACCGCTATTGTTTTGCAATACTCTATTTTGTACAAAGTGTTGTCAAGTAGCGGCGCTATAGCACTGTAGCCTAGCGGAATTTGAACAAATCACTATTTTCCGCAATCTGCGATTGACAACATTGGTATTTTTCAATTTGTTTTGTAAGATGGGGGTTTTCTGTAAATTAGAGGGCTGGGTGGTTTTTGTGGTCTGGATGGTTGTATCTGAGTGGTCCATAGAGTTGCAGGTGGTTTCGGCCACGTAAAACTTTAAGTATTTGCTACTGTGGGATGACTTCTGGTGTTTCTCGTGTTTATTTTCCATGTAGACCAATGGTGTGACTTGATATCCCAGTATAGTTGGTGTCTGTAGGGCTATAACATTTATAGTGGTGTCTTTACCTGGCTAGTTTTGCATTGTTTGTTGTCACTTTAGCTTGTGGGGGATTGTGTTCTGTTGTTGAGCTGCACCCTTTTGTATTATTTTGCCCTGCTCTGTGGCACTTGTGCTCAGTTTTTTCAAAACTCAATGAATTCATTTGCTTACCGAAAGAAACCATACAAAATGATGGGGAATTAATGGGAGAGGTAAAGCATTCAAGCTGGATGAAATAAAGGAACGCTCTGAGAAGACCTATTTAAATTCTAGAGAAGAGAGTAGTTCACGTGGAGGTTTGTTGAATAGTTAGAGGGAGAGGGAGACCAATGAAAACTGTAGACTAAATTAATTTGCTTGTTTCATTCACATTGTTAGAATCATGACCGAGTCTTGATTCATTTATCTGATTACTGGTTGAAGTTATTCACTTTGTCTTATTTTAATACTATCAAATTGAAAAACTATTGTACCCCTTTAAATGAAGGACCAGTTCATGTGATATTCTATTCTTATGTTATGACTTGTTAAGTCTGTGGAAGCATGTCTGATTTATATCTCAATGCTATTTGTTTACCCTGATTTCTAATATAGAAGCCTGCAGTTGGTTCTGTTGCTTATCAAACTCTAACCAAAATAACATTTAATTTGAACATCTAGATGTTGTAAATGTGCTCCTCCCAAATATACCTGCTGTCTTTTCTTGTTACATTTTTAGAGCACCTAGTCAGATGCCTGGGAAAAAATCAGTCTTTACCATTGGGCATGTTTAAACTTCGATTTGGGCATGTTTTAACTTTGATTCACTGATTCATGTAGGAGTGCTATTGAATTTGAGAAGAAGACACATGCCAATAACCTTGAGCACAAACGGGTAATGGACAACAATATGATCATCATGACCCGTGAGGTTGAAAAATTACGTGCTGAGCTGGCTAATGCAGAAAAGAGGGCAAGGGCTGCAATGGTTGCTGCTGCAATTCCAAGTAATTTGAATTTCTTGCCCATTCACCTTGAAGTACCTTATAATGCAACAGAAATATAAATGGAGACTTTGATTGAAGTTTATGTTCTGAATCTGTGGAGTGGTTTCTATGCAGGTCCTGGATATCATGCAAACAATCCTGAAATGGGGTTTGGTGGAATCACATATCCTCAAGATTCTTATAGCATGCATCAGGTACGTTTCGACATTACTCACTAATTTTATTTACTTTTCATGTGTTAAGCATAATCTCGAAGTAATCATGTGACAAATATTGTCTTTTATTGATGAATGAAAAATATTGTGATGTTTGTTAACATAATTTATCTGAAAGAGAAGAGACATACTGAACCTACTTCTAAGAAGATATATGTAATTTACAAGGTGAAGGTAGTAGCAGCAAGTATGCTCCGTTTCAAGGTTGTCAAACCCGAGAGTCTAGGTAAACTTGACTAATAAATTTGTAAAAGTTTACCTAATATTTTTATATGACATATGTAATGTAAATAATATAATATCATTAAAACTTGCGTCAAAAAAATAAAATATCATTAAAACAAAAATAATTCAACAATTCATCTCTAAAACAAAGCATAATTAGTTTTAAATAGATAAATATTTAAATCAGATATATATTATAGAGCATATGAATAACTAAACCAGATATATCAAATAATATTAACCAAATAATATTATAGAGCATATGAATAACTAAACCAGATATATCAAATAATATTAACCAAAATTTTACATTTTAAGGTCAAATCAATGTAGAATCGTAAACTACTAGTAAAATCGCGAGTTTATCAATTTTATTAGAGTTTACTTGAACTTGTAAGAGTTTATCAAAAAGACTGTTTACATGTGAGTTAACTAGCTTTTGTGACCTAGAATCATTAAAACTCTTAGTTTAAGAGTCAACTCGAGAGTTTGACAACCTTGCTCCGTTTCCCCCTTAATTCTTTCCAGTAAAGAAAAACTTGGTTATAGAGTATGTCTGCTAAATGCATGGATGAAAATGGGATATCTTGTTTTCATATTGGATTGTCTTCTCTTTCACAATCACGAGGCATATATAAAACAATGATAGGCGGATGAATAATTTAAATCTGTAAACCTTTTCAGATCCAAGGCGGGGTTGAGGTTCATCCACAGTATGGATATGGAGCAACATTACACCATCCTTATGACCTTCAACAACCACAAGTGCCAAGATAGGTTTTCAACCATGCTTTATTTTATCCAAGTGAAAGGAAAAGAATGTAACATTGTAACATATTGCGAAAAAATTTCCCCCTGATATTATCTATTCAATAGCTGATTGCTTATAACTTTGACGATATCTGAAAATGGTAAAAATTCGACAGGTATTATGTATATATTCTAAATTTTGCATGAGCAACAATGAAATTGGTTGCTTTGAAGTAGATATGCCAAAGCTAACAACATTTAGTTGTTCTTGTGACTCTCTTTACATTTCTTTAAATCGGCCAGCTCATGCTCACCGACTTTCAATATTTGGATATCGGTGAACTGTTTTGAAACTTATCTTATCATTCTATCTTGTGCATGTAAATTGGTGAGGTAATATATGATAGCCAGACATGGTATTCTACTATGGAAGCAAATGCTACTCTTGTTCTCCCACAATTAGCTGGCTTTTGGACAAAGGAGAAATATTGAAAAGTTTGAGGTTTCCTTTAGTCAAAATGTGTTCGATAAATAAGTAATTTGTAAGAGCATCAAAGTAATGACGGAGGAATCTCAAAATACATATAAAGGCCTGCCTATTGTTTTTGGAAGGTAAAAAAGGTTGTCTTTTTCATTGTCAACATCCGAGTGTGGAAGAAATTAAGGGTTGGAAAGAAAAGAGTCTCTCTTGGACAAGAAAATAAGTTCTTATGAAAGCAGTGATGAAGGCCACTCTTATCCTCCAACTAAATGATAAGCTGTTACAAACTGTAGAGGGGATGCTTCAAAGAGATATAATATATGGTTCTAAGTTTTATGGGGATCAAAGGAAGGTCAACATAATAATGTCTCTTCTACATTATTATCGGAGTCTCATTTTAGATGAGGAATCCTTGATGAGAAGAATTTTCAAGAGCCGCCACCACTCAAAAGTTCCTTTCATCGAGGCAAGTGTGGACTTCCAACCATTGATCTGAATAGTAGACTAGCTGTGCTCTTTTGGTCCCCCAAAAATGCTAACATCGTTCGGTTCATAACTACCAAACGTCATTTTTTTGTTTTTAAAAGCTTCGATAGATAACTCTCAGAATGTTTTTCAAGAGAAAGAGTAGATAGGGAGCCAGAAAAGCACATCTCATGGTAGACTTTTGAAAGAAAACTAGAAAAACCCAAATTCCGTGATGAATATTTGGTTAGTGCTCTTCTCCCATCTGTTTTTCCTCATTCGCGTCAAAATAGCCGAGCGTGAGTTAACTCATGCAGGTGCATTTTCAACGTGAGTTAACTCACGTAGGTATATTTTTCAGCGTGAGTTAACTCGCGTTGGATGAGAATGAGCAAAAACAGATGGGAGAAGAGCAATTATCTGAATATTTTACTTGGAGATTGGCCAAAGACATCATTTCCATTCCCACCATATTGATTTAATTTAAGTAAAAAAAATATATTTCCATTGTCCCATAAAGTAGAGGAAAATAATGTACACTTATTTATACATTGTGAAATAGCAAAGCTCATTTGTTTTTCTTCAAAATTTGGTGCTCAAGTTCAACAATTCATGGACATACACCAATGGTTGCTGTCATGGCTGAATCGTGGAAACTCCACTGGTTCCGATTATTCTGTACGGCTCTTAGGAACCAAGCCGTCTTCTCCCATAAACCAGTCGAGCCTATTGAAGTGGCCAACACAGGTAAGAAGTTTGTCGAAGAACTCAATAATGTCAACCCTGTCGAAGGCAAAACCAAATGAACCAATTTATGCAGCATAACATCGAAATCCTTGTGTATGATTGCATATTTTGCTGATGAAGAGTGCTTGAGTGATGGTGTTGATTACTGGCTGGGGGCTGATTATCAAAGATCAACATGGTACTGTGGTGCTGTCAACTTGCAAAAGAGAGACTATATGCATGTTGACACTATGGTTTATGAAGTTACTAAAATTTAAACCTTTACTTTTTGAAACTACAACGGTATAAGCAAACAAAAGTACGGTGTGACTCGTAAGCAGTTCACATCACTTAAGCATGTAGTTGAAGGTTTGAATTTTGACTTATGCTTATGAAAATTCATCGTTTGGGAGAGACAATTCTTTATTATACGTTAAATTTTCTAAAAAATAGTATCTACGTAGTTGTGCGTAAAAAATAAGTCTCTTCAAGTTTATGAGATTCAAATTTTAGATTTAAGTTTTTTAAAACATTTTTTGTTGACATATTTTATTGTGGAAACTAGCTAAGTAGTACGTAATTTTTTTTCCCCAAACTTAAGTGGTCTCGAATTCAAACATAGCTCTAAGAATACAATAACATTAAAGCTTTTGATTTTTAAGGAATAGTTTTTCTACTCATATACAATTCTACCCGACTTGAAAGATAAATATCTACATTTGCAAAAAGAAATACTCAATTTATATCGAATGAATAAATCATCTCAATTAGTTAAACTATTTGTTATTAATTCACTTTTTATTTTAAAATAACTCTTGTACCTTTTTTACACTTGTAGTTTTAAAATAATATTAATTCAACTATTTTAATAACATCTTTATTAAACTTATGTACACAAAATTTGCCCTTTATGGGAAACTATTTTCTTTAACAATGTGTATTATATATTCTAAATGTGATATTATATATGTTCAAATATGGGTGTAACAATTTTTTTTTGTTAAACTTTACTTATCTTCGGCTGAGCTTGGGATTATCCGAGTCCTCTAAGAATCGGAGGGTTAACACCAAAAAAATATATGAACATATATCTTTTTAATATATAATTTTTAATATCAGAGCATACTTTTTGATGATTTTTTATTTTTTTTTAAAAACTTCTTTCAACTTTTTTTTTTTTTTGATAAAAAAAGCTTCTTTCAATTGTGCATACTTATGTATACTATTATTGCATACGTTTCTCTATGTGGGGGTTATGACACGATGACTAAATTGACATTTCAAAAAGTTAGTCTACACATGAATACGTTTCCATGAAGTCACTATTATAATTGGTCAATGCATTGTTTGGAAGAATTTAATAGTATAATTTTAGTGAAAGATTATAATGTTAGCGTTTATTCATCAATAACTTGTTTTCGGATAACCTCTTTAATTTGTCCCTAAAAAAACATTGATAATCTATGTCTACAACTTCTTTGAATTATAATGTTTTAATTATTTTGTTCAATTGTTATCTTGTGCGAATGTCATTAATTATTATCTATGAGTATACTAAAACAAATAATTGAGATCGTATACTTGTTCAAAAAAATA
>Ga0315913_1005693_pt1 | contig 15110 bp, 7 predicted proteins | sample MpolsnodulesMG_FD_207736 | JGI IMG/M metagenome (GOLD analysis project Ga0315913, IMG submission 207736) | Medicago polymorpha root nodule microbial communities from Los Angeles, California, United States - small nodules | ecosystem: Host-associated > Plants > Roots > Nodule | place: USA... | reverse complement strand
TGTACGAACGCATGTTACTGTATGAATTATTCATTTGTAGTTTTTATGTTGTAAATTTTAATGTATCCAGTACTAAAGATAATGCACATGCTAAACTTTCTAGATACGTTTAGTATGGGTATTACATCATAGAACACACAACTAAGGGACAAAGTTCTCTCCTCGTCATTAATCGTTTGAAGAAAAGAAAATCACAATCGAAGACATCAACTAAACCTCAACTAAATTCCTACTCCATCAACAATACCTTAGAGAAGCAACGATGATTCGAAAATTCAATAGCATCTACGACTATTTCTTCTTCTTTGCCTTACCTCTCAAGTAAGTCTATTGCATACTTACTTTGGTGCATCAATATGCCGCCTTTTATTATTTTGAATTACATGTCGAGGAAACAAGACAACTCACCTAGAATAGGCTTCTCAAATTTTTCCATCATTTTCATATTAAACTTTCTGATTTTAGCATCAACACTACCAGTCAACAGTAAATCATCAACATATAATCAAACCAGCTAGAGTTTATATCAGTGATTCGTGCATCGTGTACTTCCATGCTTACAAGAGCATTCATGACACCTATTTTAGTGATAAAACCAATTTTTTTTTGTTCTCGTCCCTTGGTGCACGTTTTAAACCATACACAAAACTTTTCCATGTTGTATACCTTTAACTCTTGAAACCACACAAAGACTCTTACATCTTGCATACCTTTGACTCATGCATGTTGCCTTCAAAATTAGGAGGCTTACCTACACACACTTTCTCTTTTAGTGGTCCATTTCATAAAGCAAATGAGGAGTGATATTAGTACAACTAATTTTAAACAACTTTTGTGACAATCATTTTTTTTCTCTTTTTATTGGATAAAAAGGATAGAAAAAAAGAAGAAGAGATGGAATAAAAACACATGTAAGTATGAAAGAGGATCTTAACCCCTCAAATTACCAATCTAAAGTTGTTTTTTATAACTTCTCTCATCAAACTAAGCTTTACTTTATACATCCATTTAACATCAAACAACTTACTTGTGCGATGACAAATGGATTAACTCACAAGTTTCATTATTTTCTATGGATTTCAATTTTTCTTTCTCTACATATATCCATTTTAGTTCCTGCGCTCTTTCCTCAAGCTTCACAATTTTTCACTTAAAGAACAATGTAAGGTGTAGTGAGCCACTATATACATTAACTAATGAATTTGTAATCCTCTCATAACCTTTTAGTCTTATGGGAGGTCATTTAACTCTGATTAATGTTCTTGATTCACTAGTTATAGGCTCATGATCACTTTTTTACCATTGCTTAGATCAAATCACACTAAGTGTATGTTTGGAACACACGTTTGGAAACACAATACCACTTTCCAATGCACTTTCACCCTGAAAATTCTAAAGCTAATACACCAAGCTTCTGCCTTGCCGTGATTCACAACGTGAATTTAAGTTAATTGATGTCATTCCAAACATACTATAAGAGAACCCACACTTGCTTTACTTGCTGACCAAGCTTCTTTTGGTGTGAACCCTTTTAATATTTTAGTAAGGCGTCTCTATTTAACAAATAAGCCGCAATTAAAACAACTTGTTTACCTAATATAAAATGCATATGGCGGAGATCGAAAAAAGGAGTTAGCATTCCGCAACGCGCTAATGATAGAAAAAATAATACATAAAAAGAAAAAATTAATCAAAAGACATACTTTTAGATTTGATAGACATGCAAGATCATATAACGAATGTTAAGAATAAAAAATACAGTGAAACATACATAATCTATTGTAAATTTACACTTACAAATTTTGTACAACTTATATACTTTTATATTCTGAGAATTTTTTATCAAAAAATAATATTAATTAGGAGATCTGAAAATAAAATTAAAATAAAAAACAAAAAGTATTGACACGTGGAATTGGTAGCGTGACCTAATAAAAGAAGAATAAACAAAATGCTTGTTTCAATTTTCAATTCAGTCTTGACCTAGAGAGAGAGAGAGAGAGAGAGAGAGAGAGCAGAGCAGGTTATCCAAGTTACGCCCTAACTCACGGTACTCTTCCAAATTCTTCCACTTTTTTCTCCATTCTTCATATATTCTATGCAATTGTTTTCTTAATTAATCTGTTCCTCATTTAAATCCGATTTTTAATTGTGACAATTCGCTCAGGAACATTGGGTTTTGTATAATTCGTGTTTGGGAAACATCATTGTGTTTACTTGAATTTAGGATCAGGATAGGTATATGTTCTTGTGTTTGTGTGTATTTACAAAGCATAATTTTGAATTTCTCTGCAATCCTATCTAGATCATCTTCTATATGTGATAGCTGTGAAGTTTGGAATTTTTTTTTTAGTTGTGAAACACATGTTTATTTGTAATTGTTGTTATCATGGTAGGTTCATGTGTATTATTTGTGTATTCCTTTGTAGAGATTTGGAAAGGTTTTACCTCATCATAAGTTTGAATATGTCTGTTATGTCCCAACCAAATTGCTCTCAAAATTTCTTATGAATTAAGTTTGATTGTCTGAAAATAGTTGCACATTAGCACCAAGTTTGATGGTTTTCTCCCTTTAGTTATTTTCTATCTTAATATCGTACTATCATAATATTATGCTGCCGTTTGGTTTACGAAGAATATTATTCTATTAGCTTATTGTTTGAGGCTATGTGTTCTCATTACCTTGGACCGACTAATTCAACACCATGTACTAATGCTTATGTTCTTGCAGTTTAAAATGTCAGACGAGGATGAGTATCGTTGTTTTGTTGGTGGCCTTGCTTGGTCAACATCTGATAGAAAGTTAAGAGATACATTTGAAAAGTTTGGCAAGCTTACAGAGGCCAAGGTGATCAATATCTCAAATTAATGTTGTCATTATCTTATTTCATGTTTGTACCTAGAAGTTGGTTTATGCTGCGCTTTTAGCTTACACCTAGACCACAAACTTTATCTTTTTTGTTCATTTTTATTTGAGGAGAAAATTGGCAGTCTATACTGAACCTTTTTTAGTAAATCAAGTAAACAAGATAAAAATAAATCAATGTAATATGATAAAAAATGAATAACTGTTTTCTGGACATTATATTTGATTTGGAGAATGGAGATTGTTAATGTTCTCTTTCATTTTATTTTGTGAAAAGGTGGTTGTTGACAAATTCTCTGGACGCTCTCGTGGTTTTGGATTTGTCACATATGATGAAAAGAAAGCAATGGAAGATGCTATTGATGCTATGAATGGGATAGATTTAGATGGCCGAACTATTACTGTTGATAGAGCTCAGCCTCAACAAGGATCCGCTAGAGATGATGGTGATCGCCACCGAGAGCGTGGTCGCGACCGTGAACGTGATCGAGATTACCGAGGTGGTCGAGGATCTAATGATGGAGGATGCTTCAATTGTGGTAAACCTGGTCATTTTGCTAGGGAGTGCCCTAGTGGTGAAGGGGGAAGAGGGGGAGGGGGAAGGTATGGTGGTAGAGAAAGTAGATATGGTGGAAGTGGTGGTGGTGGTCACTATGGTCCAGATAGAAATGGAGATCGTTCTTCTGGCGGTCGCAGCAGGGATGGTGGTAGTCGTGGAGATTCTGGAAGTGATCGATACTATCGTGACCGTGATCGTGCTGGACCATATGAACGACGTGGATCTGGAGGCGGCTATCGTTGATATACCTTTCTCATCGAGGTATTTAATGTGTATTTTTATTTTATTTTGGACGAATGGTATTTAGTGTGTATATTGGATCTATCCTCTCTACACTTTGTTTTCTTGATTCTAATGAAATTGTAATTTTGATATTTTGCAGCTTTGAAATCAAATGGGTTGCTGTTGATGCTTAAGCTTTCTTTTTCGTTCACAATGTTCTTCTTGGATTGTTGTTTGGATGGACCAATGATACTAGTGTTTTGATATGCAATACTTGGCACCTTGTTAGACTAATTAACGTTCCTATGCTGGTCTTTTGGTTTGTTGAAATCTAATGACATTCCGTTGAATTCAATGTTCTAATGTTCTGCTCTATGCTATCAATAATTGCTGCTGGTTATCTTGTGATTTGTGACTTTCATGCATGTCGAGTGCTGCTTGGTTATCTTGTGAATTCTGACTTTCATGCATGGCATATTTTCCGCGGGATTACCTTGATTCTATTTAAAGAGGAATTGGAATGTTTTGTGGCTTTGGATGTTTGGGTTTTTTCATGTACCAAGATGGAGGTCCAAATGTAGAGTTTTGCTTCTTCTCATTGGAAGAACGAGGTTTTAAAAGTATAATGCCGATTTGGCTATCCTGTTTCTGGATCTTTGGGAAAGTAGTCAAGCGGGTAAATTATTAAATATTCATACTATATGCATACTTCACCATCACTAGAGTTAGGTTTTAGTCTTTGTTTTATTGATGTTATTGAGCTTTTGGCAGGATTCTTGGCTAAATGTGGTCATTTTGGATTCATCAATGGGTCCCTTTATTGCTAACTGGACATGCACAGTTTTTTAAACTAAAACACAAAAATCTTTTCAGCTGCAAGAGGCAATCTGCATTTGCACTCAATATGCATACCGCTCTTGTTTTCTTCATGGGGAATATATGAAGGGGGTTCTGTTTTCTATGATTCTGGCACATTATGTGGAAGATCTTGATGAGTTGAGCAACTGCTACCATTGTTTTTATGCGTTATTGTTCTATTTGGGGGAAGATTGCTCTTATCGAACCTTTTAACTGCCGCATGTGATGTTTTGTTTGTTGAGATCCAGTTTGTTGCGCTATAAAACGGTAGTCAAACCCGAGCCTGGTCCTAAACTTCCATTCTCTTCCACTACATGGTTGAGTTCAGTTCACTAGTATTGGATTTGAGATTGCAGCCTTACTAGTTCGCACTATTTAATCTATCTAGTCTATCATGGTTGTTTTAATAATTTTATGTTGTCATCATGATAAGTGCTAAAGCTCCTTTCAAATTGTATTTTTTTAATTCTGTTTATCACGCTCAATATTAGATTTGATCACTTTCAATTTTTGTATTTTCTTTGATAAATCAATCTTTGATTTGTTTTAAATCTTTTACTTTTATAGCATAGAACAAACTACATTTCTATGTGCTGGAGTTTGTGTGCCCGAGCTTGCAGGAAATTTCTCACTAGTTCCCTCTTCGCTTCATCATACAAACACAAACTTATGCTTGAGTTTTTTTGTATCAAAGCATCAGAGTTTGTTTAATGCTCTCATCTCTTCCGCTGTAGTAGTTACTAGTTAGTAGTTACCCTGCTTGATGATACGACGAGAAATTAGAATGTGTAAATTGTTCTAATGAAAACAAAATAAAATTTGTAGAAAATTACAAATTCTAGAACAAAATTAGTAGCACCTGTGGCCTAATGATCAACAAGCTCAAACCCCTGAAAAGTTGAACCCTTGCCCTCGTTCTTGCGAACCCAAAATCCTCACTTAATTGCAATGTAAGTTACATCCAAGGATGATAGTTGGTTGAGAGGAAGATGGGAAGATATTTGGTGGAGGGTGTATTATTATATCTGGGAATTATGTATCAAGTGGTGAAAAAATGGTGGTTTTGGTGTGCATTATTCAAGGATGATACTGGTGTATTGTTTTATTGTTTGTTGATTTCGTTAAGATATCCACTCCCTATTTGTGGTGAATTTTATTCACAGTTATTATGTAAGGTATGTTTGTATGTTTTTCAGAATAAAATTATAGAAATATGCATTCTAGAATGTTTGTTATAAGTTCATTAAATTTGTTTTTGAATATAAAAAATTCCACGGAAAGTATGGAAAAGGATGGGGATAAAAGTTCGCACAAAGATGAGAATAAATTCATGTTTAACTACTCGTTAACCTCCCTATATAATAGTTCCGACTTCCGATAATTTGTAAATGTTAACCAAACATTTTTTTTCTTCTCAAAACAAACAAACCAAACATTTTTTTTTAAATGTCAAGGAATATAACTCTCCTCTTAATTTTTCAAGGACAATTATTCTCAGAGAACAAATATAGTAAATATGAAACAAACGCGCCCATAATTTTATACGAGTGAATAGGCAAAAACCCTCCTGAAATTGTAAGTTTCGTCAAAAACCCCCTGACTTTTAAGAAACTTCAAAACCCTCCCCTGAAATTGTTAGACATTAGTCAATTACCCCCATTCGTTTGTTTGGGCTGTTAAACCCTGTGACATGGCAGTTATATGTACATGTGGCATCTTTATGTGGACTGAACTGTATGCCATGTCACAGGCGGGTAAATGACTATTTTTATATATAAAAAAAAACATTTTGCTTTCTTCATTTTCTTCCTTTCACATCCTCATCTTCTTCAACATCACCTTCATCAATATTCATAAAAAAATCCAGAATCCAGAATTTTTTTTAGGAAACAACAACCATCAACACCACCACCATCATCTCAATGCATTATACCAACAATTCTAATTTCTCATACATAGGACAAACCCTTAAAATTTGCATCATCCATCAAAATGATTAGAAAACAATAATCAACCAAAATGATTAGGACAAACCCTCAAAATTTTTAGGAACACAATAATCACCTGCACCACCAGCAAAAAATACATAATTCACGAAAGTAAACAACAAAAACAAAATGACTCTTTTCAAAGAAAAACACATCCATTAAAACCCAAATAATTTTCTTTTTAAAAAAACTCAAAACCCATTAAAAAAACTGCACTTTTACCCAGAATTGAGTATGTAAGTCCCAATTGAGAAAGACTCAATTGAAAACCCCAATTCTAAAAATCCAAACTTTAATACATTCATCACAGATCTATTACAATATGTAGGGGTGGGCATGGTTCAGTTTGAAAACTGAATCGAACTGAACTGAACTGTTTGCTAAATTTAAAATAACTGAACTGAACTGAACTGTTTGCATTTCGAACTGAACTGAACTGTTTCAAACCGAACTGAACTGTTCCGAACTGAACTGAACTGTTATTATTGATATCTTTGAAAAAAATATGAAAAAAACAAATGAAATTGAATTTTAGTTACCGAACTGTTCCGAACTGAACTGAACCAAAAAAAAACTGAACTATTACTAACAGTTTTGAAACTGAACTAAAACAGTTCAGTTCAAAAGTTGAATAAACGTTTTACAATTCAATAATCAATTTCCTCTTTTCTATCTTTTCTCTCTAATCTCAGTTTTCTCTCTTCTCTTCTATTCTCTTCATTTAGTTTTCATTATTCACTTCAGTTTTACCACAAATTAGAAGCTTATACCAGTACTCCTTGCCAGATTCGCTTCCAACTGTGGCAATAGTGGCCGATGAAAAAGAAATAGAGCTTGATATATATCCACTTCTTTTTTTGTATTTTTTTTAAAATTGAAATGATTCAGCACTTTGTTTGATCGAAAGGAGATCTAAAATACATGCCCTATTTTTGGTTCAGATGATATTCAAGTAGATGAGCCTGAAACTACAGCTTCCACTTCATCTCTTGATGTTAAAAATGAAAGCAAACAGAACTGTAAATTACTTAAAACCTTATCTCATATTTTAATTAATTGATTAAAGTTTTTCTTTTTCCTTTTGCATGATAAGGATAAATTATTTCAAGGTGTGAGATGTAAAGCCATCCAAAAACGGAAGAGATTATTTTAAGGTGGGACTAATTAAATTATTTTTAAGAGTAAGAACGTGGGAAGAGATTATGGCTGCTTATAATAAATGGGCGTAGGCATCCAAAATGGCTTACTCGCGCAACTTATTGTATGTTTGTCTTTCACAAATGTGTAATTATATATATTAAAATGAAAAGATAATTCTTTATTGGATAACTGTATTATAAAATCGACTGTTGGGTTGAAACATATTATAATGTATATAAATCTTGTCTATCGAATTTGACATTAATTGAAAATCATTTGACATTTCAATGATACACATAAAAATTAACTTTTTATGAAATTTTAAAAAATGAGTAAATTTTGATCTATCTTATTGACATATCAAATTATTTCCGATTGATGTTAAATTTTATACACATGATCCAACCGTCAATATTTTAATACAGTTATCCAATAAAGAATTATCGGAGGTGTGACACCATATGGTATCACTCTTATCCAAACATAGACATACACAATAGTGAAAAAAAAATACTTATAAATTGTGTGTATTTATTGTCTTGTATATTATGTTATATATTTGTGGCTGTTGTTTTTATTTATGCTTCCCAGAATTATCAAGATTTCCCCTTTTTTAGTAGCATTATCTTTTGTTTTTAGCATATAAATTCTGAAGAAGCTCTTGAAACAATGACAAAAATTAATCATATTTCTCCAATTTTTTCACAATATAAATGCATGCAGGAGGTGCAAGATTTCAAGATAGTTGGGATTTCCTATATAAAAAAGCTTTCAACCGCAAAATTACATTTCATATTCTTTTAACTTTATACTCAATTGAACGTCATTTGTTAATTTTTGGTTGTGGAAGTATATATGTTGAGAAAATCGTCTCTTCTATGACTAACTGCAACTATGATGATGCAACACTCATATGTGTGAAATAAAACTCATTGTCAAAATGTCTTCCACTAGAAATACCATTGGAGTGCCACAGTAGATTCCTCGTGCACTTTGCTTGCAACTCCATGGACACTACACTTTCTTTAGATCTAGGTTTGATTTGTTCATCCCAAAAACTACTAGACGTTGCACATAATTTTGATGAATATATCTAGAAGACGGATACCTTTTTGAGTAAATATTGAGATTATTTTTCCTGATTCATGGAAAAATCCGACGAACACGCCCTAACAACAACTTAACGATGCTTGTATTATCATTTTAATATTAACAAGGAATCAAAATTTCTGTATCACAATCATTTTCAGCATCAATGGAAATGGACATGACTTTAATATACAGATTGAAAAGACAGAACTGGCTTGATGAAACAATATCCTTTAGCAGCATTGACCTCTCGTAATAAAAAACAAACTTTAAAGATTGGAAATCACATACTTTCATTTTTTTTCCTTCTTCTTTAAGCTTGATCAAAATAAAACAAAAATCATATGCGTCATAGGATAAAAATCTTTAGATCTTCAATCATGGCACATTGTATAGATTACTCATACAACAGCAATATATTGTCAAACAAATTTTGCTAAAGGATGACTCATGTTTCTTTTCAATAACGCATGTCCCCTCAGTTTCATCAAACCCAACAACAATATTTTGCTAAAAGATTAGAAAAATGTCAACTTTCATCTTCAGAATTTATCAGATGAACTAGAAAGGCAACATCGTTAGTATAGTTCCTCAATTTTGCTTGACCAATGAGCACCGAGTAGATCAATTGGTTTGAGCTAAGAGATAAAGAGTTGTAGGTTCTAAGTTCAAATTCAAATAAATAAGTAAATATTAATCTAACAACTAATTATTAACATTTGTCATCAAAAAATTATATGACTAATTTAGTTTTCAAGACAAAAAAACTAAATATTCATCAAACATTTTTTACACTTTGGTTTGCATTTTTGTTGTAATATTTAATTATAAAAATGAAAAGAAAAAAAGTCCAAAGGTCCTTACATGCTCCCAATCGACTTTTTGTGTATGTAAATTCTAATTGGATAGTTGATCGACTATTTTTTGTATAGATGTGAGCAATTTTGAAAGGTCTAATGATTATTAGATATAAGATATTCATCGTATAAATAATTAGTATATTGTATAGAATATACTAATAATTTACACAATGAATATGGTACATTCTAATACCGATTAATCATAAAAAATAAAAAATAAAAGGGTTAGAAACTAGACAAGATGGCATGGGATTACTACGAGCTGCCAATTTCCATTTCATAGTGAGGTTAGTTGTTCTTTATACATCTTCTTGCATTATTACTTTTTTGGGCAACACACTTTAGGAATGAAAGAGGAAGAGCTTTAGTCTTCACCACATTTGCAGGTTATCAAAAATCAACTTTTTTTCTTTCCTCTTCCATGTCTAGATGCAACAAACACAAAACCCTAGATTAAATGGTTTCACAATGGTGTACCTTGACCTAACTTAATTCTTTTAGCATAAATAGTAACCAAAAATCAGATAAGGGGAGGAGGCCAAAGAGTGGAAGAGAACCGAAAATGTAGAAGAGAAGGGTAACAATAAACCCTCTTCCTCTCCATATACCATTCCATTCACCATCGTACGAAATTCCCATTTTCTCTAATCTATATACTCACAAAACAAAACCATCACCCAACATTCATCAAACCACATCCCTTTCCATTCTTCACTATTTCACAACTTTGAAACCAATGACCATACATGATTCTTTGTGTGTCCTAGGTTTTGTATCTTATATGGGCTGTTAGATTCCATGATTAAGTCCATTTAAAGTCCGTCTAATAAATTTTATGAGACTGTTTTGGAGAAGTTATGAAAATAATTTATGATAATTTTTATGAACTTCTTTTCGTTTATTTTTATAAGTTTTTTAATATAGTTTATAAAACAGTTTATAGCAAATACAAAATTGATATACCTTTATTTTATCTTTCACTGTAAAAATATCTTTTCACTCTGTGGTTGGTTTTTTTATTAGCAATCAAGTTCAAACAAATAATGGTTAAACAATGCACCTAATGATCCTCGTGAGTTTAACTCAATTGATAGAGACATTATATAATTAATGCAGAGGTCGTGGTTCAAACACCGAACACCTCACTTATTTGTCTTAATAGGTGAATTTTAACTACTAGATTACTTGATAAAAAACAAAACACATAATGGTTAAATAAATCAATTTAATCGTTTAGTGTTTGAAACACATGAGTTGTGAGAACTTTGTGATATTGAATTAAAAAATAATAATGATAAATATATATATGATAGATTGAGATGTGGCATCTTCTTAATCTTAAATATCTGAGTTCTGACAACTTGATGATCGTAAACCTCAAAATAAACAAAATAAAAAAAATCTTAAGAAAAATAGGATAGACTGAGACGTGACGTCTTGTTAATCCTTGTTTAAGATGTTTGAGTTGTGACAGCTTAGTGATCTTAATCAATTGTTCATTATTAAGATGCATACCATCAAACAAGTTCAAATAAACAATCAAACAAGTTCATAGGATCAAAATACCACTCTTGTCAAGCAAAATGATAAACAATACTCATTTTCCATTTTGTTGTTGCATAAATATCTTGGAGCATAGACATGAACAAGGCAAAATGATAATTAAGCCTCATGTTTGTAGGTGCAAATGAGAACGAGATTAAATTGTAGCCGCAGGTTTTCACGTTTTCATTGGTGGGGTGGGAGTGGTGTGTGTGGGGTATTGAAGTGTTTTAATGAAAACAAAAAGATGTGAATGCACAGTGACTGAATACTACAAATCCTACACTTGTTACGGTCTTCGCAAGAACCTTGTTCAACTAAGTACCCTTTGGAGAGAGAATACAATATCAGAGCGTTCTTTATATGGGCATAATGGATGAAATTGAAGTAGGTTGCATGGACAAAATATGTAGAAGGAAATTATGAGTTATTTTTTTATGAATATAGTAAACTGCAGAACTGCCCAAATATAAAGATTTGTGACCTTCTAATAAGTTCTTTAAAACGGAAACAAGACATTTTCTTCCTCTCGTACACAATCACTTTATGATTTTGGACTTTGGAGAGAGAACCTTGCATACATCGTTTAGGTAAGCACATTACAATAGCTATTGCCACGACATAGGCTCAACTTCTCTTCAAGTATGATAGGAAAAGCTTATTCACGTGCAACACACATTTATGGATACACTTCAAAATATTTATTTAACAGTTGTGCATCTATACAATTCATGAAAAATAATAAACTCCTTCATTGTTCTCAAACAATAAAGGATGTTTTGACGCTTGTCGTAATAACGGACTAATAAAGTACAATACATATATTTTTTAAGAAATGAATCACTATAATGTTGATAAAGATAAGAAGCACTTCGGTCTTAACAAATTTCGGGTAAGAATCCCACATTTAGAAAAGTACCTTTAAAATGACTTAGGTGCTTCTTATCTTGCTCAACATTATAGTCATTCATTTCTTCAAAAATATATCTCCATTATACTGAATTAACATGTTATCGCGAGAAGCAGTTAAAAACGCCTTAAATGTTAGAGAACAATGGATGAATCCCTCATTTTTAATTGAGTTGTATAGATGCACAAATGTTGATATACACTTAGAAGTACATTGATAGATGAGCGTGTTGTACGTGATTATGCTTTTCGCACCATACCTGAAGAAAATTATAGTCTTTTCATGTGAATGGTTATCACAACATGCTTGCATAAATAATGCTCTATGCAAGGTTCTTTCTCTCTCCAAAGTCTAAAATCCATAAGGTGGTTGTGTGTGAGCAGTAGAAAATGTCCCGTTCTCAAATTTAAAGATAGGACACTTTGCAATTTGACTTATTAAAAAAAACCTCTAAATTTGCATTGCTTCCATAATTTGTGCATACGACCTTTATCGAAATTCCATCCAGTATCTTCATCAAAAGATGTTCTAACAATGTATTATTAGGAGGACGTACTTTGATGAACAAAGTAAGGTTCCCGCAAAGATTGTTACAAGTGTAGGATTTATAGTCGTCAGTCCATGTAGTCCAAATCAACATATTTTTGTTCCTTATAATTTCTTTTGTTTTCATCAAAATCATTTACAACCCTAATACATGACTTCCACCCCTACGTTAAAAACATGAAATTGCGCGACTACTAACCTTGTTTCCATTTGTAACAACAAAATGGCGACAAATAACCCATTTGGTCACATTTACAAGCAAAAAAACAATGTTTTAGATTCGTTGAATTGTTAATGCATCTGGTCTATATACAGGCCAGATACATTGGTTATTCAATGAACCTAAAGAAATTGTGTTTTTCACTTATAAATGTGAATAGAGGGAGTACAATCTCAGTTTATTGGTCTATCTAATGTGGACCTCTTAAAAATGGTCCAAGGGTGGACCATTAATAATTTTAGTATTTTTTTTTAAGGAAGTAAAAAAAAATTATAATAATAAATATGAAAAACAAATATAATAATTTTTTTGAAGGAAAATATATAATTTATTAAAATTTGCTAAAAAGGTAAGGTCTTTATTTGAACCGGATCAATATTAGAGGTCCTCTTGCATTTGGTACTTGGCTAGAAAATAAAAACATCTTTTGAAATGCACATTTCCAAAAATCCTAGAGATCATTGCAACAACCATTCGGTCGGCTAGTAATAAAAAACGGGTCAAATTACATCAGAGGTCCTTTAAATTTCATGTTTGTAATAAATTGATCCTTTAAGTTATTTTTGTAACATATCAGTCCTTTAAGTTGACAAATGGTTTCGACGTAATCTTCCGTCAAAGAAACGTTAAAAACTGATGAGGGTAGCTTGCCTTAAGAGCCTTTCCTGAAAACAGCCATATAATGTTAGATTTTACAACCTTATTATGTTCACAGTTTCTTTCCTTCATTGCCTAAAACTAAAATCCACATATTTGGATACTTTTAATAGTTTATGTTCACAGTCATATACATTCAGTCATTATACTCCTTTGTGCATTTATTTTACAAACAAACATTCAGTCATAATACTTCTAAAGTTATTATATAAAGTTACACATACCTGCAAACCTCTTTCTAAAGTTGCTATATAAATGTCTAACACAAAATATTTGCTCAACATTAGGAAGCAAGTCTTCCATTCCTAGTAGTAAACCCTACACTGTTGACATCAAAACAATCATTAATCATTAACAACTCATACATGTTTAACGTGTCTTTGACGGAAGGCTATGCCGAAACCATTTGTCAACTTGAAGGACTGATATGTTACAAAAATAATTTAAAGGACCAATTTGTTACAAACGTGAAACTTAAAAGACTCATAATGTAATTTGACCTAAAAAAACGCTCTGAATACAAATAAACTATGTATATAACCCGTGCAATTAAAATGTTTTTAATAAAGAAATATTGTTTCTATTTTTTTCCTCGTCAAGTGAGTATATAATATAAAGAAGTAGATAAAAAAAAAATTGCTCTTGACACTCAACTATATATACAGAAATCAATAGATGTGATAAATTTAGTTTTAATGAGCACCTTCTTGAGATAGGAGATGCTATTTAGAATAATCTTCCCGAAGAATTTTCAAATGTTCTTCATAGTGGATTCTTCATAATAGATTCTTCTATGGTGCGTGATATTAGTTTTTGAACATCCTTTGAGGTAGAAGATATGTTATATGATATAGTCTTCATCATTTAGATGTAAGAACAAAAAAATGATGATTTTTATTTAAAGATAATGAAAAGTAATGCTATAAATAAAAAATGGAAACTTAAAAAAAATAAATTATATATCTTAGTCTTCCAACAGAGGATTCTTATTTCCAGGGATGAATATATTGACCTCCTTCATTCTCCTTCATATCTTCTTATATTATATATTTGAAGTGAACATTCATATGTCTTTGCAATGGCTAATATAGTAGCAATTTATTATTTAGTTATTTAAATAAGGGCAATGTAATATTGAAACTGATTAATTAAGGAATTTTAATAGGATTTTAAGATATTTTTTTGACTTAAATGGGATTTTAAGAAATGGATACTCGAATGGTAAAAAAATAAACAAATAATAATACTTAAGGAAAAAAAAGTAATCCTTTAATTAAAAGTCAACTAAGTATATGAGAGGTGCAATTTATGATCTTTTTGAAAAATATAATGAACCTAAACACAACAAATATAGTCAAGCTTCTTATACGAGAGGTGCAATTTATGATCTTTTTTTTTTTGGCCGAACAATTTATGATCTTTTTGAAAAATATAATGAGCGTAAACACAACAAATATAGTCAAGCCTCTTCAAAAAAGATAGCCAAGAGAAACCCAACTTTACAATACTAATAAATTTAAGTCCCTCTAAATAAAACAACTTTTTATTTTAATCCTTCTAAAATTTTCTTTTAACTTTTAGTTCTTATAAAATTTTCAATCCTTACTTTTAGTTTTATTTTTAAGTAAATTTTTGTTTTTTTTTTAATGAAAT
>Ga0315913_1005690_pt1 | contig 15113 bp, 11 predicted proteins | sample MpolsnodulesMG_FD_207736 | JGI IMG/M metagenome (GOLD analysis project Ga0315913, IMG submission 207736) | Medicago polymorpha root nodule microbial communities from Los Angeles, California, United States - small nodules | ecosystem: Host-associated > Plants > Roots > Nodule | place: USA... | reverse complement strand
AAAACGGTGAGGAAAACAATTTTAAATAAATTAGATATGTTATGGTTATAGATATTTATAGATTCGATCTTTAAAATTATAAATAACGAAACGAATAAATATAATTTTATAGTACATTTATATTTGTGTTAAGTCATTGAATTTTCACTTTTATTTTTTACTTTATAATCAACTAAGTAAAGAATATTTTGAAAAATATATATAATTTATAGGATTTTTTTTTGTTATGCGGGCTAAAGGGCTACCCGCGGCCCGTTCGGACTAGTCCTAACGGGTACCGGGCTTTTTAGGGCCGGGCTATAAAACCCTATTCAAATTCGGGCTCAATATTTAAGGCCCAAGCCCTATGATTAATTGGGCTAAACGGGCCGGGCCGTAACTAACTTAGTAAAAATAACTATTCACACTACAACACTAAAATATACTACATTCTAAAATTACTAATTTACCTTCACTCCTCAAATTACTAAAATACCCTCAGTCCAAAAAATGACCAAATACCCTTCTCGCCTAAAAATCCTTTAATCTCAAATCAAACACACAACACAAACAATTAAACACATATAATAAATAAATAAAATAATCCAAACACATATAATAAATAAATAAAATAATCCTAACGAAAAACGGTTGTTACACTGTGCACTTTAAATAAGTGCTTCGACAGACTTAAAGATCGTTTTACGCACTTTCTGTTATCCCAAATAATCACACTTAAGACTCTAAAAAAAATATAATTTTTGCGTATCGGAAGGATAAACCTTGACAAAAATCTCAAATAAGTTTCATCTTGGGAAAAAATTGATTAAATAAAACATAATATACGCACAGTCATATTATGTGCAGTAAACTAGATAATAAATAATGCACAATCATTTCAAACGGTCCAAAAAAATGTGAGTACAAGATAACAGTTCACGATCAGAATTTATAAGCAGAAAAGAAAGCAATATTAGATAAGTAATTTGATTTCATATACTTAGATTTCACATAATCTGATTACAAATTTCAAACAATAAGGGAATCAAATCAGGGAAGAGAAAAATACTACTGCGTAAAGCTACTAATGCAGAATCACATATATGGGTCGCACATGGAAAAAGGAACGAGGAGCTTTCACGAATGAGTGAATGAAGGTCGTAGTGCAGAGACAGAAATCGATTTGGGTATTTAGGGTTCCAATTGACTTAGGGATTTAGGGTTCTCGTTGTTTTGCTTTGTAAAAAGGTGATTGCGAAAAAACTCGTATGTGAAAAACGAAAGAGTGAAAACAAAAAGAGTAAATATGAAATTGGACTTGGGCCCCTGTGCTCCTTCATTTAGGGTCAACAAAAATCAATGACCATCACTTTTCCCACCCTATGTCATTCCCACACGCCCTATGTTTTTTTTCCAATTTTACCCTTGGTTTGAATTTTATAATATGAACTGGTTAAGGACTATAAAATCCGAAACCACCCAAAACCGGAAGGCCACCTTGTAAGCTTTGCATCCTTAACTAAAGTAGGGTGTATCATTGTTTGGAATATATAATCCAAAAAATATTTACGTGTTTCGAATTATATATTCTGAAAAACCTGCTTTTTAAAAAAAGTGGAAAAATTGCTAAAGAGTGCCCTTAAGACATTGATTAAGAGAATAAAAATAGAAATATTGTATTAAAAAATGATGAATTTACCTTTTTAAAAGTTAAAATATTGTTGAATCTGATGCAAATCTACTGCTTTTGATTTCTTAACAAGTATTATAAGAGTGTACCCCGAGGGCACTTGTTAGTTGATTAAAAAAACGATATAGTTAGTTGAATAAATAACGTCAAAAAAAACAACTATATGGTTGATTGAAAAAACAGAAAAAAGATAAGAGTAACTTTTTTTTTTTTTTTTGACAAAAAAAGATAAACGTACAAGAAAACATCCTAATCCAAATTTAAATTCACCCATTTACTTACTGTTATTATCTTTCAAAAATATTATTATTTAGTTTAAGTAGCGGATTAACATAATCTACAGTCTACACACATGCAGTTTGTTACACTTCTACCTGTAAATACACCAAACCACATGCACTACAAAAACACATCAAAGTTTCTCTCTAAAATTTTCCCTTTGCTTTGCTTTTTCGTGTGATCGTTCAATTTTTGTGCTGTTGCTATGGATATTGATCTTTCTCCTCAATCAGCTAAGAAAGTGTACGGTGGCGATGGTGGATCGTACTATGCTTGGTCACCTTCCCAGCTTCCTATGTTGCGTGAAGGGAACATTGGTGCTGCCAAGTTAGTTATTCAGAACAACGGTTTTGCTGTTCCCAGGTATTCTGATTATTCTAAGATTGCTTACGTTCTTTAAGGTAAATAAACTTTCATGATTCTAAAAATTCTTGTTTGATTTTGTTTTTGTGATACGGTTTTAAAGAACATTATTTCATACATGATGGTTTCAATTTGAACTTTTTGTGTTTTGAGTATTTTATTTTGTATTTCATACTGCTATTGTGATTACCAATATTGATGATAGTATAGTAGAATTACTGAGATTCTTAATGGTGATGATTTGTTGAAACAGGAAGTGGAGTTGCTGGAATTGTGCTACCTGAATCAGAAAAGAAGGTTGTTGCAATTAAGGAGGGTGATGCTTTAGCACTCCCCTTTGGTGTTGTGACATGGTGGTACAACAAAGAGGATACTGAGTTGGTTGTTCTGTTCCTCGGCGATACTTCAAAAGCACACAAAGCTGGTGAGTTTACTGATTTTTTCTTGACTGGTCCTAATGGAATCTTTACTGGATTTTCAACTGAGTTTGTGGGAAGAGCTGAAGACACTCCCGCTAAAGGGATTGCGAAGCTTGATGGAAAAATCAGCCTTCCTCAGCCTAAAGAGGAACACAAGAAAGGCATGGCTTTGAACTGTCTGGAGGCACCATTGGATGTTGATATTAAAAATGGTGGAAGGGTTGTTGTCTTGAACACCAAGAACCTTCCTTTGGTTGGTGAGGTTGGTTTAGGCGCTGATCTTGTGAGGATTGATGGAAGATCCATGTGCTCTCCTGGATTCTCTTGTGATTCTGTTTTGCAGGTTGTTGGTGTTGATGGTAAGAGAGTCTTGGAGACAACTTTGAAGGCTGGAAATTTGTTCATTGTACCAAGGTTTTTCGTCGTCTCGAAGATTGCTAACAATGATGGAATGGAGTGGTTTTCTATATTTATATTCATGTGATGACTGATATGCAATGCACTCATTATCTGTCTAGTGTATACATAGATTTTGGCTAATTCTATACTCCCGAATTTGTGTTTCTTTAAACTTATCTATTTGTATAAGTATTTGTGAAGCATTTTGGAAGAGTTTATGAAACAGGTCCTTAAACTGTTTTCAGCTTATTTCCATAAGCTCTAAAGGATAGCTTATGAAAATAGCTTGCAAGTTATACGAAAATAGTTTGACTTTATTACTCTATCTGTTATTATAGAAATAGCGTATGCATAAACACCAGAATGAAGAAAATAGACAGCCAAAGAATCTTTCAAATAGTATAAGTTGGGACTAATGGTCTCACACGGGTTGAATTCAAAGCTCGATTTGGATTCACATTCTTTCAATCTACCACAGTTTAATTTCTCTGCACCTACTAATTGTGATGCATTCATAGCCTAAATGTTTGCAAACTCTTTTCACTCAAAATGTTGGGAAATTTAGGAACTTCAAATTTAGAGAACCTACATCAAAGTGTTTACATTAGATAATGTTAATTCGAGTAAAAACAAAGTAAGGATGAATTGAAGAGGCTATGCTCATGGGCTTGCTTGCTCAAAAAAACTCATATTTCCCAACAGGGTTAATGAAGTTTTTAGTCTCTAGTCCTTGTAAATATTCACAGTTTTGTTTTTATTCCTTATAAAATAAAATCACACTTTTTAGTCAATGTGACATTTTCGTTAAGCATTTTAAGGACCAAAACTGTTGATGAATTTTTGACAAGGACTAAAAGTGTTGATGAAAAATTTTATAGGGACTAAAATTGATGGAAAATTATAGGGACTAAAAAGTGTGATTTTATTTTAGAGAGACTAAAAAGAAAACTGTTAATATTGGGACTAAAAACTTAATTAACCCTTCCCAATATTACAAAGCATAGTTTTAAAAATCGGACCGGACCGGCCGGTTCAACCGGTCCGACCGTGAACCGGAGGTATAACCGGTTCGGTTGACATATTGGATCGGTCATGTTATCAAACCGGTGAGAATCGACGTGAACCAGAAAAACTCGCTTAAAACTGGCGAACCAGCGGTTTACTGAGCCGACCGGTTTTCTACGATTTTATATATATTAAAAAAACAAAATCTGCATCTGGCAGGGATGGAACACAGGTTTGGCAGCACAACATACATTTTAACGCTGGAAGCCACCACACCAGGGCAATTGTTTGTGTCATGTTATTAGTTGTTAATGATTATACATATCTTTAAAATTATCAAATGAAAAACAATTTTCACTTCAGTTCACATTTTATCGTGTATTTTCTTTTTCCTAGAAAAAATAAACTTGTATTCTCTCTTTCTCTCTTTAATTTTATCTTCATAATATATTGTCAAAGTAAGTGTGTGTATTTTTTTTTTAAAGTGTTTCTAATTAATTGATGTGTTTGATAGGATAATACTGTCATAGTAGGTAGACTTAAATTTGAAGAAAATATTCGAGAAATCATCTTAATTTATTTGATTTTTTTTTTATCATTTATTAGTGTTATATTTTTTTGTATAGCCCAAGTCATCCTACTTAATACAAAGATAAAAACTCTATGAAGATCGAGTATATGACCGAATCATCCAATTCTTTCATGCGGTTCGATCAGTGAGTTTGAGGTTCAACCAATGACCCACTACCCTTACCAGTTCGTCCGGTTTTTAAAACTATGTTACAAAGTATAGTTCGTAAAGACACAACTTTTTATTTTTATTGAACAATAAAGGCACAAACAAGAAAAGGCAAACACAAGAAATTCATCTTCAATTTCATGTTTCGTGATCAGCATGTGATATTTCATTCCCTAAGTATGGTAAATGAGGCAAAAAAATGGGATAACATTCAACCAGTAAACGGTGAAGGAAGAGGCAATTATAGCTATAGCTAATGTTAACAAATGCCCTTTGAACATGGGCTATAAAACCAAAAGAATTTTATGTAATTGCAAAGGGCACAAACAACACTATTTCTTATGCATAACAACACTATTTCTTTTTACATTAAACAATGCCCTTACTTTGTAGCATAATGCGAAATTCAACTGTTAAAAAGAAGCTTGTGTTGGTATATAGAAGTCATTGTTATTTGCTGTTAAAAAGCAAGAGCGACATTACCAAAATAGATGGTGATGAGACTCTGCAAAAAAAAAACAACCCACACCCATCAAGATTCACATGATAAAGTTGGGTCAAATGGGTATATTGTATGCAGCAAAAAAAAGACCTGTGATTTACTTTGCTGAATAACCCTTTGTTAGTACCAATTTTAACAGCGAGTAACTTACATTTTTTAACAGCGATAGCAATTACTGAAGACAATACCCTCATGCCAAACCAACGCATTAGCTCATCAATCATCATAAACAACTACTATTACTTACATTTCAGACCGCACTTAAGATCAAGCAGTAAGATAAACGCTGTCCAGTGAAACATAGTCAACACTCAGCACAAAATAATCCAAAAGATAAACAAGTACTTAGCATATATAGCATTGATCTACATTGCGGAACTTTGATGAATAAAACAAACAGCATAAATCCACAATGCAAATTTTTGTTGAAGAGCATCATTCAAATGCCCATTGGTTTTCCCTACGAACTTCCTCCTCTTCCTCAGGTGAGAAGTCATTCTTGATGTTGAATGTCTTGCGGATCTCCTCTGGTGTCTTTCCCTTGATCATGTCCGCAACAGTCTGGCAGGTAAGATCCAGCAGGCTCTTAATGTTCAAGTAATTAGCAGCCTAAAAAGTCAAACCAATAAAAACATATGATCAGCTTTATGCATTTAATCTAAATAAACACAACAAACTACAGTAGAGAAAACATGAGAAAATGTAAAATGCAATGGCAACAAGAGTCACTTTTTTAGTTGAAACAATAAATTTGATTATAAAATTAATCACAATCCAAGCTTTGACTACCTCAAGGATAATCCAGACCACTTAGGTTTGTTTGACAATGGAATCCAAAAACAATTTATGACGCCAATTTTCAGTAACGCAAACAAGATTAAATGCAAAAGAGAGTTACAATCAAAATGGCCATATTCGGGCTCATAAGATACATTTATTAATAGTTGTAGCACCAACACTTCTAATCGATAGTTGTTCCAGTTTCCGACACAAACACAACTTCAACCCATGTCACTGGGTATTTAATTATGACATTATATCTAAGATTTAGTTGGTGTCAACGCATCCATTGCCAGTGTCTATGTCAATGATTTACAGGTAGTTTATTGATAAAAAAAATCAAGATCCCTTGAGCCTAGTTTTACTTCATAAAAAAATTAATGTTCAGTCTTATCTTAAAAAGAACCATTCAGTTCACTATAGTTCCATACAAACAATGATGCCATTTTAATTTCCCGTGTTCTACACAACAGTGAAAAAAATATGATATTAAAACACGGCAGAAACAATATGATATATCAAACAGAAACTCCTAAAACCAAACAAGCACTTAATTTTCAGTAAACGCTTCATTAAGCTAAACCCTATGGATTAAGCAAAAAAAGACACAAACAAATACACTAGAACCCCTTCTTTAAACAAGGGACAAAATTCACCGCAAAAAAGTTAACCTAATTTCATAATCAGAGACATGTTATCAATAAAATTGTAATTAACTTCGTCCCTAAACACGATTAATCTACCCCCAAATCATAAAAAACAAATAACAGAAACCCTAATCTACCCCTAAATCATCAAAAACCAACAAAGAAGCACGAAAGTCAAGAGAAAAACGATTAGATCTAAGAAGAAAAACTCACCAAGATGAGATCGAAAAGCGTAGCCTGGTCAACCTTAACAAACTCACCATCCCAACTCTTAATCTCATCCTCAGAAGGCTTCTCTTCAGCAGCAGCAGCCTCAACATGCTTCTTGCAATACTCAATCACCTTCGCCAAGATCTTGCTCGTAACATTGGGAAGAGGGATTCCACTGTCAGCGCAATCATCTTCGATCATGTGCTTGATCGTCTGAGATTCCAAAGCCACTGCCTCATCGACCTCAAAGGTCTCACCGTCGGAACTCTTGAGAGTGATCTTTCTTGTTGAAGACATCGTTATCGTGATTGATTAGGAACGGTGTTTGTGAAATCGCTAACCCTAATTTTAGTTAGAGAGGAAAATTGTGAAAGCGAAAAGTGCGATGGGTGAGGTCATTTATAGTCGATTATTGTTGAGTAATATCCGAGAGAGACTTTTGATTATCCAATGTATCACGGTTATGATTCTTCTACGTGTCAATCAATCATTCATTAATCTTATACACTACGATTCATTAATCTTATGCGATACGATTCTATTGGAACAAAACATGATTTAATTTTTTTGTTAATACAAATTATTTAGTTTTGATAAAAAGAAATAAGTGTTTAAAATGTAGATTAATTTTCCCTTAAAAAATAATTGTTCTCATTGTTATTACTAATATTTTTGAATGTGATAGAAATTATTATTTTTTAAATTGTATTATATAAGAATGAGTAATAAAAATAAAGATTTTTTTTTTTGAAAATATCAAAATGAAATATATTACTACTACCAACAACATATCAACCCTCCTTCAAAAAACAACACATTGACCTAGCACAAAATGTACCAGTGAAGATAGCCAAAGAATTTTTTTTTTGTTACGATAATAATAGGGTTATAAATCTATATTAATTCGATGATATTTTTTGAAATAACGTTATTGAAGATTAGTTGAGATTCGTTTATATTTCAAAATTTCGAGTTTGAATTATTTTCGCTTAGGTTGCTTGAAAAAGAAGAAGAAAATGAGGGAAATATTTTATTTCGTGTACTTATTGATTTTTTTTTAAAATTGGGCTTACTTTTATTTAGTTTATTAATTTATTTACGTAAAGTTGCAAGATAATTAATATGAACAAGAATTTTAGGTTAGACATGAATTTAACTCAAAGGCTGACTCCTTTCAAACATATGTCAATTTTTCTAATTAAATCTTAGTTTTATTTGAATAAAGGAGAGTTTTTTTAGGTGGCCGAGATTTAAATCCGGACTTTACATATATTATGCATTGTACTACCAACGGAATTAATTTCACGAAAACCGAATAAAATAGAGTTTGCTGGTTTAAAATAGTTTTATTTGGAGACAGATCTAATTGCGCTTGTATCCAATTTTAAAGTCTTGCGATGAAGATTAATTATTTGTAAATATAGAGGAATTTGTTTTTAGAGGAAATACAGAGGATATTTTCTCGAATGAGTAATGTTAAGGACACTCTCACTTTATTATTGACTCACTTTGATTTAAGCCATAATAAAGTGAATGTTTAGGAAAGGGTTGAAATGAGAGTGTTGCACTGTTGCTGGCACTACTCTTTATGGAATATATGTGGTGTATTTCAATTTCATTCACCAATATTTTATATGTTTTACCAATTGATTCGATTCAATCCAATCAGGCCAAATTAATAGCTAAAAAAAGGATCAGGAACCAAGAAATTGAGATTCGTAAAAGTTGATTTTTCTCATTACACTGCCATTGCATTTTTTTTATTTGATAGGTTACAAAATTGGTCCAATTCAAAGTATACATGTGTGTGTCTCCACTCTCCACTGATTTTCTTGCTTCCTAATCATATCAATATATCTTCTACATTTAAAAAACAAAACCTCCTACATTCCTCTAAAAAAAACAAGTCTTCTACATTCTTATTAATTTACCTTATTTGATAAGTCAATGCCAAAAAATCTCAAGCTTCCAAATATATTTACATTAATTTTTTTTTACCCACTTTCACCCGTATGAGTGTCCTTGGTCGTTAATGTTTTTTACATATCATTATTTAATTCTTAGATTCATAAATCATCAAAATAATTGTAATAAAAAAATATATTCATATTGTAAAAAAAAAATATAAAATTTAAGTGTGAGTACTGTCATTTCATCTATCTAAGAAAACAATGCAACAACAAGAAGTGTAAGTAAAGGATCAATGAAACAACAACAAAAACTCAACCTTATTAAAAATGAGCTTACATTCTAAATTGTCAATTGGTCATCATACATTATCAAACGTATACAACCATCATACATAAGCACCACAATACATTATATGTGATGACTGCAAAAACACTCACACTTGCTAAACTGAAACTAGAAAGAGGAAATTAAATTATGTGTTAAACATAACTGAATCAAAGAAACAAAACCAAAATATCACATTCTTGAGCAAGGAAAGGTCCAAACCCAAAATACAACAAATCTCAAGCCTCAGATAAGTTATCAATTCAAAGGCCATCAAACAACCGCATGTGGTCTTCGAATGTCTCCCCGTGTCTGATTTTGCTCAGTGATCCATCATCTTCAACCTGAGATATTATACAAGAAATCATTCTTTAAGACGGCGCAAATATTGATGGACTAGTCAAAAAAGAAAAGACAAATATAGATGGAATTGAAATAGTGTTTTTTCAAGCAAAGGCGTAATTCTCATCATACCATTGCAAACAAGAAAGCTAATCAATATTATAATTTCCAAGTATGAAGTGTAACAAGCAATATTTTTTGTTTATTTTTTCAATATACGCATCAAATTTCAAATTTTTTTTACCTAAGAAGAGATTTAGAAAAGCTATCAAAATGATTCCTTTTAAAATGATTCTGCTAAGTACTAACAATACATTGATTTTGTCAACTGTTATTGAAATGTGTTTTATTCTCTCAAAACACATTAGTAAATGAAGAAAAGCGGGTACATACCCAATACTCAGGAGGTCGCATCTTTAGATTGTAAGTAGATGCCATACTCATACAATAAGCACCGGCATCATGAACAACCAGACCAGTACCCTGCAAATGAAACTCAGATTAGATATTCAAACCTTGACAAGTTTGTGATGTTGTCATCATTATCCAATGTTGTGAATTGCAGATCGCTAAAAATAGTGCTGTGTTCGAATTCCTCTATGCTACAATCCTATAGTACTGTTGAAGTCACTATTTGACAACACCTTGTACTGAATAGCGTATTGCAGAACTATAGTGATTTGTTTAACTTTTGATATAGCAGCTATTTGACAACGTTGAATTATCATCCAATGTTGTCGATTGCAGATCGCAAAAAAATAGCAGTTTGTTCAAATTTCGTTAAGTTGCAGTGTTGTAACGCCATTAGAGTTGCCATTTGACAAACTTCGTGCTAAATAGCGAATTGTGAAACACTAGCAATTTGTTCAAATTTCGCTATGCTATAGCGCTATAGCCGCTATTTAACAACATTGACATCATTATCATAGTTATCCTAGTAATTTAGCCTATATTATTTGTGCAACTATTTAAATATAATATCAATACATCATAGTACCTTGGCAGGAGTTGGAAGTTCTCTTCCTTTTCCCAAGAAATCTGCAGACTCACAAACAGGCCCGACTACATCAAAAGTTGTAATCTCAGCATTTGCTGGGGCAGGAGAAACCAGCTCTATATGCTGCATAAAAAGGAGACGACGTTAAAAATTTATTGAAAATAAAACCAACACAAACAAAGCAGCATTAGGGTAGCATTAGCATCAAGTAACTAAAATGGTCTTATGCTCTATCAACATCCAACAACTTCTTACAATGCAATTTAATTCTTTAGACAAAAGCTTTGAAGTTGTGTTAATATTAACTGGGTTCACTTTCATTGGCTTTCCGAACCAAACCATAAAATATTCATTGAAAAAGAGAAGACGTTAAAAATTCATTGAAAATAAAACCGACACAAACAAAGCTGCATTAGCATCAAGTAACTAAAATGGTCTTAAGCTTTATCAACTTCCAACAACTTCTTTACAATGCAATTCTTTAGACAAAGCTTTACTGCTGTGTTAACTTTAACTGGATTCATTATCAGCATTCCCAACGAAACCATAAAATATTAAAACATTGAGTGAGTTTTAATAGTGCATCATATATCCGTTGAAAGCACAAGCACTTAAAGGGTCTAGAATCCTTCATAGGACTCCAGCATAATCCTTATAAACACTTTAAAATGATAAGACAAAAGAGACCAAGAGGCACTTGAACAAGTACCTGATAAGCATCATAAAGACTTGGGCGGATAAGTTCAGCCATACTTCCATCAATAACAATGAAGTTTTTAGAACCATTGGTTTTGACACCTGTCACCCGGCTAACTAAGCAACAGGTGTTTGCTATAAGTGATCTCCCTGGTTCAATGATGAGTTTAAGACCACGGGAAAGAACAAGCTCCCGTACCTACTCCAACCATAAAAAAAAATTAGCAGAGATACTGTGAAGGGTACAATTAAATCTGAACATGTCTACTCTAATTATGTGACATTCACAAGCAGATAGAAAGAAGTGGTTATTTAATGCTTTTACAAATTTAATAGTTCTGAAGGGATTATTTACCTAATGTCCCTGCACGTCACAGTTACAAAGTGGATATATAAAATGAAAATGCTAAGAATTCCCATTTATCAGTGGTATTCCTTATTCTTATACCAGAATTACAAACTTAATCAAATATAAGATGCAAAGATAAAGTGAGTTAAATGAGAGTCCTCACAGTATCAATTAGATCTCTGGGTTTAGGAAGGACAGCACCGGCATGATAATAATCGATCCCAAGTCCACCACCGATATTCAAATAATCAACTTCAAAACCCTGAGCGCGAATTTCGTCAATGTAGTTGACCATAATAGTGGCTGCATCCCTGAAAATATCTACCTGGAAAGGGGGGCAAAATATCAAGCAACAACCATTTCAGCACTTATATTATGATAAAGATCAAGAATCAGCATACAACCGAGCAAACTGACCCTTTCAGCATATAAATGGATCATAAAAGAAAAAAAAAAAATAGAACAAAAGTATATCCCAAAGTAATAAATGCATAATAAAAAAGAAAATATAGAATGCAGAAAAGCATATCCCAGAGTAATTTCAACATGGTATCAGAGCTTGTCGAATTCAAGGGTCACCTACCGATTCACGCACCAAGCCCAAAGAGTGTTGGGCGTGACGGGGGTGTATTGGGAAAAACCCAAGTCCCAAATTGGATAGATAAGACTCTTGATAAGAGTTTATATAGAGGAGGCAATCCTCACCTTACAAGCCGGTTTTGTAAGGATGAGTTAGGCCCCAAATTTCAACAACACACAAGATGAAGCAAAAAAGTAAAGACTTTTAAGGATAACCTTGGTAATGGTTGATCCAAGATGACAGTGGGCCCCTACAAGCTTTAGCTCAACAGGGTGCTCCTTGACAGCATCCAAAAACCACTGCAGCTTCTCATTTCTAATGCCAAATTTAGAGTTCTTATTCCCTGTGGCAACATAAGGATGGACCTAAGGATAACAAAGATAAAAACTTTTAGATTATAACGATAAATTTATAAACCAAATCATAAACCACGCTAATGAGAGTTAGAAACCCAGACATCTCAAAGCAATCAATCACAAACAAAGAAGTTTTTGATGAAGGAAAAAACGAGAAGAGGGAAAGAAACCAATGTAATCGATGAAATTGAGGATTTTATTTAATTAATTCTTTTCCCACTCTGCAGAATAAATACCATAGGAATAAATAAGATCATTGCTTGTGAATGTTTTTTTTAGGCAAGGAAACATTATTGCATTTCTTAGGCAATTAAAAGTTCAATCCAAGTAGGAGCAACATAAAAACTATGTGCGCTAGTATGTAAATAGGACACCCTAGCAAGGTTGTGAGCGACCCTATTTGCTTGCCTACGTACAAAATTTATCTCAAAAGAAGTGGGAGATGATAAAATAGTTTAACACTTTGTGATAATTGATCCAAATTCAGAAATCACAGTGCAAGGGTTTATAAGAGCCTCTATAACACTTTTGTTGTCAGACTCGAAGTGGAATATCTGTAATAAAATTCAATGGGGTTGAAGAGGCTTCTCAATATATTACAGAGCCGATTTTCCAACAATTACCAAGAGAAATATGCGAAACATAACTTGGATGAATGTAATGGTCATAAAAAATCTTCAATTTCTTGTAGGCTCATCAATCTTAGTAGCTAAAATATTATTTGTTAAAAACTTAAACATTTATTTTGTCCTATGGGAACTTCTTTGTGTCTGCCTTTTACTTATTATTTAGCAATAAATGATAAGAAAGTAACATCTTTTCTTCAAAAATTTACTAAAAACTCTAAGTGAACCACAATATGCATCAAACTCTGCAACTCAGTAAATAAACTAACAATAATATACCTGTGGATCAACATCAGGATTAATCCGAAGCAAAACATTCACCCTCTTTCCAGCAATTCTTGCAGCTGCAACAATGTTTTCCAAGTCAAACTCACTGTCAATGTTGACAAACACGCCTGCTTCGGCAGCCAAGACCAAATCCTCCAAGATTTTCCCATTTCCATTAAAGATACACCTATCCATTAATACAGTGACCCAAAAATACACTAAGAATTTCATAAATAAACCAATTCATTCCAAATTCCAATCAATTAAACAAACCAATTCCATCCAAAAACGAACACAAACACACATTTAACCAATTTGATATAATCAAGTAAATTCAAAATAACATTTGACAAAGCTGAACCAACCTGGTGGGATCGAATCCAGCACGAAGGGCGAGTTTAAGCTCATTCCCACTAACAAGAACAGCACCACAACCCAAGCTTCTCAAATGCTCCAAAATCTTGTAATTATTATTAGCCTTAATAGCATAACCAATAATAGATGTCAACCCTTCCAATGCATCTTTATAAGCTTCAACGTTTCTAGTAATCTGTGGCTTACTGTATAGATAAAAAGGTCGTTTTTCAACAGATTCCATAATTTCAGCCACCTTGAGATTCTCACAGTGTAGATACCCATCTTCGGATTTGCTGAAACAATGGTCAAAATTAGTGCTTTGTGTGGTTTCTGGTGGGGTTTTGGATAGAACTGCTCTGAGAACAAAGGGTTTGATGGTGGATTTGGTTTTGAGAGGGAGAATGAGGTTTTGGGGTAATGGGATTTTGGTGAATGAGTGATTGAAGGTTTTGGGAAGGGTACAAGAGTGAGAGAAGATGTGTGTGCCTACCATGGTGATGATAGACAGGTTTGGTTGCAAGAGATGGAAATGAAAGTCAAAACCCTCGTTTTAAGTTGATTTGTTTATGTTTTACTAGACCATCGACCCGTCCGTATGAAAGGTAATATTTGACTATAATAGATAATAAAATAGTTTAGATGAATGTCATGAGTGTCATATAGTATTTCATAATATTAAGAAGTATAGAGATTGGTACGTACCATAATAACATATTTTTCCATGACACCGTCCTTGATATCACAACGTAACATAATAAGTTAAGTATAGCAAGACGACGAGTTAACATTTATAAGTAAGAGATTAGGTTAAGTATAGCGAGATGGGTTAACGGTTATTCCTTTCCAAAAATACAGCATATAAGTAGGAACATAATTTTATTTTTCTTTAGGTAAACATTAAATGCAAAAGTGTGGAGAAAAAAATTAGGTTAAAGTTAAGTTAAGTATAGCGAGACAGGTTAACATTTATAAGTAAGAGATTTCCAAAGCATATAATTAGGAACATAATTTTATTTTACTTTAGATCTTACTTACTAAAGCTTGTCTGGTCAAGCTATAACTTACCCTAATTTTAACCTAGCTTTTTCCCTCCCATTCCAACGCAATAAATTCGCAGATTTGACTTCTTCACTCCTTTGTCACGCAATAAATGTCATTCATTTTAATTTTAATTGTTTGACCTTCTCATTTAAATATCCTTAAAGCATTTCGAATTCTCACATTTGACATTCTCACTCCTTTGCCATTCATATCAAATCCGAAAATTCTCTCCTCATTTAAGTGCAATTGTTTGTG
>Ga0315913_1005686_pt1 | contig 15116 bp, 3 predicted proteins | sample MpolsnodulesMG_FD_207736 | JGI IMG/M metagenome (GOLD analysis project Ga0315913, IMG submission 207736) | Medicago polymorpha root nodule microbial communities from Los Angeles, California, United States - small nodules | ecosystem: Host-associated > Plants > Roots > Nodule | place: USA... | reverse complement strand
TATAGCCATTCAAAGCATGGGCTTTTTCGTCATAGGCTAAACATATATTTGTATCAAATATTCTTTTCAGAAATATATTGAAACAAATATTCTTCAGAAATATATTTCCAAGATTCCTTCTAGAAATATATTTCCATATATTTGTATCAAATATTCTTTTTAGAAATATACTTAAACAAATATTCTTTAGAAATATATTTACATATATTTGTATCAAATATTCTTTTCAGAAATATATTAAAACAAATATTCTTTAGAAATATATTTTCCAAAATCTCTTTTGAAAATATATTTAACAAATAAAAATATCCATCTGAAAAATATATTTCTTCTGGAAACACAAGTCACGTGAATAAAATATTCATGGAATCTCACGTAACAGATCAGAAACAAATATGGTAACTTAGAAAAAGTATGAACATTTTTAGGAACCGTCAAACACACCACCAAGGAATCCTAAAATATTGTCTATATTTTAGAAACAAATCACCCAGCTGATTCAGGACAAAAATACGGTTCTTGGTGAACAAGAAACAGGGGATGATCTCCTTAATAAGATAAAGATTGCGTAAACCAAGTCACATAAACAGGGCACACTGAACTATGCCAAGATGTTGGAACATCGTATCCAACATCATACATGAGTATTTGTTTTGGCAACAATGAAGCCAATACTCAAATACCCAACACATGCACCACAAAGTGCATCTGAATGATAATCAATGTTTGGTAAGCTTTGACAAGTTGTAAATTACGAAGCTTAGAGATTAATCTCCAGTTAGCATGTTTCAACCTTCTGTGTCATACCCACTTCTTATCATTCATTGATAGAAGGCAAACTACCTTCTAATCAAACAGTTCAGAGAAGTTAATTTTATAGACATTATATATCCTCTTTCCCTTAAATATTATGGAGTTGTCATTTTTGTTGGTGGGGTGAATTGTGTTCCTTAAAAAACGATTTAAAATAAGCACTTAAAAAAATGTTTTAATCAATTAAAATAAAGTGCTTATAAAAGGTTTAAATAAATATAAAAATAGATATAGTGAGATAAAATAAATGACAATTAAAGTAAAAGAGATAAAGGGATGAGAGACAAGACACAAGAAGTTTATACTAGTTCGGCCTAAAACAACAAGGCTCAGTCTAGTCCCCAAGGAAAAGCCCCTTGAGATTTTCACCGCCCAAGCTTTTAATTAGGATAAGCTGGTAACCTTTACAAATAACGAACACTCTCCAAACAAAACAATCATTTGTAGAAGAGTCTCTAAAACCAAGAGATATCACCTCTCTTGAAACTTTGGGATCGCACCCAATACAAATAAGAGTTACAACAATTAAATAATACACTAAATGTGTAAATATAACAAATTGAAGCACAAATACTACAACTCAACTATGTAGTATAAAATAGCTCTCAATAAAAAATAAAATAAATTAGCAAGTGTAAAAAATAATGAAAGTGAATAATATGTTTTACAATGTTTAGTGCAGATATTAATTGTTTCAAATGAGCTGCCACAAGCATCTATTTATATGCAGAAAATGAGATGCACAAAAAAGCTAGCCGTTTTGCAAATTAATTTGACTAGCCGATAATGACCTATGTTTCCAACGGTAAGAAAAATAATTAATTCCAAAGGAAACAAATTTGATTGACAATAATCAATTGTGTTAATGCATAATCAATTTTATTATAAAAACAAATCACGTTTCAGCCTATGACATATGTAATCCATTATCATAATCGATTACATTGATTTGAAAAGGAAGTTTGCTGAAACAGTTTTAATGATAATTGATTGTATAGAAATCATAATCAATTATACTACACCTCTGAAAACATGGTTAGCATCTTCCTTTCAAAGCATTAACATAGTTTACAATTTAGAGACCAAAACAAATGTATGCTAAAATGATTTTAATTGTCAAAAAGTAATTATGCAATTTGCATGATAAATTATGGTTTTTCATGGAAAAATATAATTTTATGTAAAATCACTTTTATATGAAAAATCATTATGAGTGTGTGATTTATTTTCATGAGAGCATTTTCTACTACTTACCTAAAAGTCCTAATACAAATAAAAATAAAATCCAAGACTAGAAAGCTTGAATCTTCTTTTCCGCTTCTTGCATCGTTGTTCTTCTAGGACTTCTTTTGTCCATCATCAAAACCAAAGTATTCCTGCCAAGGCATATATTCACAGCATTGGCTACCCCAAAAGAGAGGAAAAAACTTCAATAACTAGTATAGATTTGTAAGTAGCTACCCCTTTTTTTTTACTTGGTTACTCCAAACAATTTTGTTTTTTTAAAAAGGGATAATATTAATAAAATATTAAAATCTATTTAGTTTAATATCAATTATAGATAAATTTGACTTATTAAAACTTCATAAAGATCAACTTTTATACCTAATTATTTTCAGATTTTATTTTCTTTGTAGTCGTTTCATTAAATATAAGTGAAAATTATTGTAAATTTATTTTATTTATGATTAAGTTTAATATATTATTTTTTTAAATATATTTTATTTTTTATTTATACTTGGCCTCCTCATAAAATTTGTGTTAGCTTCGCTTCTGGGATGAGGTGTAGGAAATGAAAGAAATACCATGATACCCACATTGTGTGGTGTGTATTTGGTCCTTTTTCACGGTCTTTATTTATTTTATATTTTTTATAAACTTTTTCACTGTCTCTTGGTCTAATTTTTTTTATAAGCCTCTTGGTCTAATAATAATGACGTTATAACTTTATGAAAATCCATATGCTCTAGGATTGAACTTCCACATTATAAAGACATGTACTTTAAAAAGCAGGAATTAAGAAACATATATTGACTTTGAAATTATGAAAAACAAATTTTGGTCACTATCCAATTTATAAGAATTAATTTCGTCATATAATCAATATAATATATCTATGTCTTGTACAAAAGTATATTGAGAAGCCGTATAATTGCTTTGTGCGTACAAAGGGAAAGAAAGAGGTAATAATTTGCATATCAAATCTTATAATGAAAATTGGGACCATTTAAAAACATAAGTAGTTGAATTGAGAGGAAGCTTTCACACATAAGGCCATGAGATTGAGATGGGGATGACCATATGAATTTAATTTAGTTATTATGACAGAGATTTCATGTTCTCATCATCAAGAGAAATTGTGCGAAGTTGGTGCAGTAGCTAGACTTCATCTCACAACCTTACCCCACCACATTTTTTCTTGACATAATTAGACCACGTAGACACAATAACATTAATTGACCACGTGTCAGGAAAAAACTATTTCATGTTTTGGGGCAGCACAACCACATTTTTTGGCTTCGTTTATTCAGCATCAATACTTTCATCTTATACATTTTTGTCTTTTTTTTGAAGGATTATACATTTTTGTCTTGTTGTCTTAACTTAAATGGATTTGTATTCTATAGGTTACCTAGTGTCCTCAACCTCCTCGAGGTGTGCCATTTTGTGTTTTTTACGTAAACACCATAGGTATATAGATTAAAAAGGATCACTTGGGCCTTGGCTTGTTATGCCATGCTGGTGAGTGTGTGGTGTATGGATATGCGAATTACTCTTCTCTCATTTGTTTTTTCTCATCTCTGTTGAGAAATACATCTAATGTGAGTTAACTCAGCTTGAGAATACACATGTGTGGGTTAACTCACGTTTGACTATTTGACGGGAATGAGCAAAAATAGATGGGAGAAAAGCCATTTCCTATGGCTATTGAGACATGATAATTGGTTCTTTAATTCAGATGTTTGTAACAAATTAGTCGTTTAAGTTTTTCTTTGATAAGGCAAGAGCAAATGAAATAAAAAAGAGTGGCTCCCAAATAAGTTGGTAACCAACTCTAATCTGTCAGATACTCATAAATACATTATTAAAAAAAGGAAAAAATACATATAAAAAAAAAACTATGAGACATAAACCTAACCAGTTTATCCACAAAATGGAGGTGTACCAAAATGGATAATATAAAAATTAAAAACGACACAAGTGTATTATAACATCCTCTTATGTAGTGGTCTAGACCGTGGTGAATGGACCAACCATCAACACGGAGCAGCTCCACGTACCATCCTCTCCCTGCAAAGCACAACAAGATAAACGCTCTTTCGAGCCCCAAAGTACATACCAAATAAGACTCTCCTTCCGGCGCGGGGAGGAATACTGAAAGCTATAGCCCATAATCACAACCACCATCCAGAAATATCCGGATCAACACCTAAGTGTGTCCCTGTTGTTTTTCGGGTTCAGAAACGTACCTTTTTAATAAAATCGAAATCACCACCGAAGATATTACCATGTTGAGTCTTCTTGAAGTCCTACCGGGTTGAGTCACGACCAGGTCGCTTTCTTTAGGACAAATCACGGCACTACCCGAAATTGTGCAAGGTAGACTAACAACAGTGTACATCCAGGATAAAACAACCCAGTTCACCTGGGCGTTTAAGTACTGCACCGTAAATAATCGTTCGAGAAATAACACCCTCAAATATGTTATTAAGACCACTCTTTAATACTGAAACCAATATGGTATTGTTACCACTCTATTATGGTGTCGAGACCACTCAAATATGGTGTTATCACCATTCTATTTTTAACTTCTCCAACTATGGTACTATGACCACTCAAATATGGTATTATTACCATTCTAACATCTAACTTCTTCGAGAATTGAAGAAGAATATATATTTAAGATCATCTTTATTATACCGAAAAAGAGACCATGATCTTAAAATATTATTTATTCTAAACAGACATAAATAATTGAAGGGACTGTGCTCTTAAGACCATTCCTATTTCTGAAAGAATAATAAACCGAAGATGGACTATGGTCTTAAGAACACTCTTAATTCCGAAGGGACAGAAAGGAGTAGAAAAAGGAGAAGGACTTGTCAACACAAGTCGAAGGAGGGAGAAGAGAGGAAAAGCACAGGAAGCATCAACTATGAATTTCGGTCTGTGGAATGCACTGTGCGAACTCTCTATTTATAGAGAAAGTTCACAACTAATAAATGAGAAATTTTAGGAGCAAGTAATTCTCATATTAGATCTAGTACAAAAATATCTCAAATCGAGCATCAAAATATATCATATTGAGTACAAAAATATATTATTCAGTACAGAAATATATTATTGAGTATCAAAATATATTTCAGATCATGTACTAAAATATATTAGATTGTCTACCAAAATATTTTAGATTGTGTTCCAAAATATTTTAGATTGCGTTCCAAAATATTTTTAGCAAAACTTGGGGACTAAGAAAACACTTTCTAATAATGATTAAATTAATTATTTAATTTATCATTTCCAAATAATAAAATATATATCAATATATATTTTTTCTCTAGTGCTTACTTCGTTCACATAATTATGTACCCCCATTAATTAGAGGTACACCCCCACTATATAAACACTACTAATGTGTGATCCATCTGATGTGGGACTTCCACTTTTTTCAATTCACACAACATTAGTTCTATCAATTGTGGGAATTTGTGTTTAGTCAATTACTCAATTTCCACATATGTTCCAACAGTCCCTTATCAGACCTTGAAGAACGATGACAACCTTGAGGATGACGACGACAATAGGATGGGAATCCGAACTGAAGCTTGCCGCCGGAAAGGAAAACGTCTTATCTGACACATCTACTCAACAATATGAATTGAACGAACCAATTAATCAGAGACAAGCATGAGCCTATCTTTTTGAGGGATGGTGTCTGAATCGACCACCAACACGAACAAGATTCACGTACCAACAGGCCTAGCGACAGATCACAGCAGGCATTGTCATCCCTTTCGATCCCAACGGACCCTGCACACCAGTAGTTTGCATCCATCCAATACAAATACATGTTATTGATACGGCAATCACATATGCAGCATAACATTGGTAGCAGAAAAAGAAATTGTGATGCTTGCAACAACATAAGGTAACCTCTGATGTCAGCACAACTATGTAGTTAGCCTTGTCATGTGACAATGAGTCAATTTCCATTTCTGTCGGATTAACCATAATTTTGTGCGCAACACCAACACACCTCCCTTCTGGAATCGCAAACAGATCTAGATTATAGAACTAGATTTAAATCGAAACCCTTAACCGCAACGACGTCAACCATCATGGGGTTTGAAGCTTTTGATCGGAGCCATGACGAAACACAGCAGTGTAACCACCACCACCAAGCAATCGCAGCAGCAACACCCAATCCTTGAAACACAAACAAAGCCAATGACCACCACCATTAGGGAGCAGAAGTTGTTGAAACAGACCCGTAAGGGTTTCATGAGCAGATCGTAGATAACTAAGTCTACAAGCATGCCTCCGTAGAGGTTTAAACTGCAAATTGCGCAACTCCTCCAAAACCATCAACGCCATAAACGCCAGGTCAGGAAGAGGGGTGGTGCGGAGGGCCAGCACCGCTCATCGCACCACTTGGGAGGGGCGCTACATCTCAAAGAAGGAGATTGGGGACAAAGAGGGTTGTGGCGGCGAGAGGTGTTTTAGCTAGAGAGAGAGAGAGAGAGAGAGAGAGAGTTCACCAAAAATACAGGGCTAAGTTTAAGTTTTTCTTTTATAAATAGATCTTTTAAGTCACAAAATATTTATATTGTTATCAATTTTCAGTCAACTTCATTAATAAATGATTATAGATTATTTAACATTGAGGTGACAAGTTCAAAAAGTGTTTATGAAACTTAATATAATTACTTACGCACCTTTTCTTCTTCTTGTTTACAAATTCAAATCTAATTTTATAAATAAATGTTTCACCAACAACGTTATAGATCAAATAATCAATCAATTTTGTTTCAAATCAAAATTTAATTATACACCACACAAATACGTTTTGGCTGAGCTCGATGAAACTAGGCTAATGATGCAAATATTTTTTGATTTAAAAGGACCAATTTAAACAAAATAAACTTAAAGGATTAACATGTTATAAACATCCAACTTAAAAACTTATTTGACTTAATTTTTGTGAAATTATAGAATTGGCTATCCTCACAAACAAACAAAAAAGAAAATCAGAGGTGGTATAAATTTATGCTAGTCTACATGATTTGGCTATTATCCACATGGATTAAGATAAACAAACTTTCTAGAACTCAAAAAGTTCTTTAAAAAAAAAAACAGAACTCAAAAAGTGTACCCTCAAAGAAGCCTCCAGAGTTTATTCGACTAGAGCTGACACACAGCCCCAAACAATTTATTATTTTTTAGAAAAATCTGTCATACCTTGATACATCACTAGAGAGTAAGTCTTGTATGGTTACTGAGTATATAACCCGTGCAACGCACGAACTTGATTATAATGTTTTTTTAATAATATTTATAAACTTATTTCTTCGTCAATTGAATATAGAGAGTACATAAAAAGATTAATTCTGACACAAATAATTTTGTCATTCACTAGTATTAAAAATCAATAGAATTGTAGTTGAATTATAAAAAAAATTCTTTCATACTTATTTTTTTGGGGTTCAATGTATATCTTCTAATTTTAGTAACTTTATTTTAATATATTTTTAGAGTATAGAAAAAAAAATTGTGAGTTATAATTAGTTATCAAATTTTTATTCTACCTTGAGTCAGTGAAATGTTTTATTTAAAGTAAAAAAATGGAGAATTTTAATCATTTATTTTTTTATATCATAAACGCGTTTGTTTTGTTTTTTTTTACGAAGTTATATTGTTTTTTCATCACAGTTTTTTTTTGAGTTTTCTTTTTAAGTTAGTGACGGTAGATATTAAATTCATATAGTAGAGGCATTTAACTCCTAAATTTGAAAGAGTTAGAATATGAAAGGTGGTAATTTTCAAAAAAGGGGAAGGAGATTTTTTATAGGTACCATATAGGGACAATTCAAGGTTAACTTAACTCAAGCTTAATTTATAGCATGCTGTAATTTTAACTCTTCAATAATTCTAAAAAGCAAATTCAAAACGGATGAATAATAGTCATGTAACATCCCGATTTTCGCTAAAATTATTTTTTTATTTATTTATTATGTGTGTTTATATGTGCTTGTGTGTGATTAATTGTCTTTGTATATATTTTATTCGGGATTAGTGTTTGGCTTAAGAAGGGTATTTTAGTCATTTTATACTCAAGGGTATTTTGGTCATTGGTGAGCAATGGTAAAATAGTCATTTTATGTGGAGAATTATTTTTGGTGTTTTAAGTGGGAATAATTATACTTTTACTAAATTACTAGTGAGTTGAGGTAATTATTTAGAGACGGTAATTACTCATTATTTTGACGGTTTAAGTGTGTAGTAACTTTGGTGAATTAGTTGGTAAGAATGTTGAGTCCATTAAGACAATTAGAGACTAAGCCCAACTATGTGGTTAATATATAAACACTACACTTGTGAGAAAATTAGGTCATTCACTCATTCTACAAAAACATTTTGAGATATATATATATATAGATAGATAGATAGATAGATAGATAGATAGATAGATAGATATAGAGAGAGAGAGATAGATAGAGAGAGAGAGAGGGGAGCTTAAGAGAGAGAGCTTGGGATTGGTGGATAGGAGCTAAATTGAAGTTAGGGTTTGGAATCTTCAAGAACTAGAGGTAAGGGGGATGGTTTATCTTCATCAATTAATCATAATCTCTTAGTTTTCAATTATGGGTTTAAGTGCTTTTGTGATAATTGTGAGTTTTTGTGGTTTTGAATGATAAAATTCGTGCTCCTATTTCATGTGAAATTGTGGGTATGATAAACTTTATGAAATTGTTGTGTCAAGAGCTTAAACTCCATAGTTGTTGTTGTTGAGCTGTGTTGATGAACTTTGATTAATTGAGTGTGGATCATGAATTGGTAGTTGATTGTTGTTGAAACATGTTTGAATTCACTTCATTAATGTTTGTTTATGTTTTGTATATTGTTGGGATTTGAATTGGTGTGGTTGTTTATGAAGTTTGAATGAAAAATGAGAAAATGATGGTTTTTAGTGAAAATCAACGTAGTGATGAATTTGAGGTGAATTGGTGTTATGATTCGATGTTTGTTGTTGTTTTGAATGTCTTTTAATGTTTATAAACTAATGTACAAGTTTTAAGGTCGAATTTGGGGTCAAGGGGATCAAGAATGAGATTTTTGGGTGAAAATTGGAGGGTTCCCGAGAGGAAACCCAAGAACAAGGTTGTTTGTTCTGGTGCAGCTCGCCTGGCGAGCTCAAGGCGAGTTGCCCAGCCCAGCACCTATGTTTTTAGGTCATTCTGGGCACGCGTGGTCCGATCTGAACCATTCCAAACTGATTCTTTCAATGTATCTAACTATAGTAAAGCTTTCTAAACCTTTGGAAACATCAATTGAGTTAGATTGAACTTGGTTTTGTGAATCATGTCATAAACTTTTTGAGAATGGTCCAATAACGTGAATTTTCCAAAAACTCGTTTTCTCAAAGCAAAAAGGTAGGATTAGGGTTGTGAAGTGTAATCATGATTTTTAAAAATGTTTTGAAGGGTGTGTGTGAGCTTTAACATGGCTTCACTTTGAAAATTGTATTTCTTTTGAAAAGTGTTAAAGTGAGACGAACTTAGGTAAATTTTGGAATTTGTTGGAGTTAGCCTATGAAACGTATATGTATATAGTATTGCACTCATATGTGAATTATGTGTATACTCGGTTGAGGCGTTTGAACTTGTTTACTTTGACTTTAGAGCATTTATCATAAAATGTTAGTTTTCATAAACTTAGACGAACTTTGCCAAATCAATACTTTGTGGTCGAATAACTTGTAGAAGACTTTGAATTCATATTAGTATGATTGAATGTGAATGAGTTGTTAAAGATTGGGTGTTTGAATTGATGAATGTCATGATGTGGCTAATTGTTCGTCTTTGTGTGAAATGTGAACTTGAAATTTTATCGTTTCTTTGAGGTGTTAAATGTTGTTGATGATTATGATGTTGATTTTTTTGGTTATGACTATTTGATGAATGTTTGGTGATAAACATGATTTTGTTTTGGTGTTGATTGTGATGATGACTTGTTGATTGTATGGATGTAAGTATTTGATAATGCAATTGTTGGTGAATAACATAAATGCGGGTTGATTATTATGTTATTGTATGTGAAGTTGAGTCGTATGGATGGGTAGACGGCGTCATTGACTAGTTTGCTTATTAATTGGTGAGTTGTTTGAGGATAGCTTTGAAGCTACCTCGTTTAGTTTTGAAGTCTTTAGAGTCGGGCTCTGATTTAGGGGTGTCTGTCTGTTTATTTTCTTATATATGTTGGAGATTTTAAGACTATGTATTGATGATGATATGAGTTGTATGATGACATGGCTACTTGGTGATTTATTTTATTATGGATGACTGTTGAGATGTTTTTTAAAATTGATGATGAGGTGTTATTATTATTCCGCTACGATGTTTTTGAGAAATTATTTATGCATGTTGAACTTATTCGAAGATGTAACATCTAAATTCTTGTCTGATTTATATTAGTAGTGTAATTTATCGCTTCAGGGGTTTAGGGTGTTACAAGTCACACCACTTTCACCCAAAAAATAATAAAAATAATGATAGTAACCCTACAATAGTTTATGAAGATTACATAGCAAACATTATGGAAACATTCAAAACATACTACATTCAAGTGCAAGAGAAGAAATATTAAAAATCTTCTTATGCATAATTTTTTTTCATTTGCAATATAAACTTAAAGAAGAACTATGTATATGAATTTAATTTGACTAAGGAGAATGAGAAGAGCATTGTTCTTTAACTATGAAATAACAACAATATTACATCTTGTCCAATACAACAATATAGCATGTTGAAATTCCTCTTCCAAAAAAAAATTGTTTTCATCCCTATAAATATAACGAATTTTGATTTTAGTTTCTAAAAAATTAAACTGAATGTTTTCATCTTCACAAATTTTTTATTTTGTTTTTTTGTCCTTAATGGCCACTTTATTTTTATGTGAATGTCAAAATTATAACATTTTTATGTTTAAATTGTATACATATTATGTCAGTTTATTATGTTCAACCTTCATAGATTCATGTTCATGTTATGTTCAAAAAATGTCAAAAACATGTAAAAATTATATCCATTAAATAAGGACAAAAAAAAATTGAGGATGAAAACATCTCATATTATGTTTGTTTATTATGTTCAACTTTCAAATATTCAAGTTATGTTCAAAAAATGTCAAAATTATATTCATTATGGACCAAAAATAAAACAAAAAATACTGTGAGGATGAAAACATCTCATTTTATTTTTGAGGGACTAAAATTAAATTTTGATATATTTATATGGATGAAAAACTTATTTAACCCAAAAAAATATTACCAATTAATGACAATTATATAGGGATTTACCTTAAAAAATAAATAACAGAAAATATATCACTAATGACAATTGCATGGGAATCTATCTAAAAAAATTGAGGATAAATTATTAGAGCCGCAAGGGATACATGTCAAGAAGAAGAAGCTCAAAGTTAAATTTGAATATGATTTCCGTTGAAACATATAGCTAGATGAATATTTCCCAAAATTGAAAATCATGACATAGCTAGAATATTGTAACCTACATCCAAGATCAATCAACAAATTAATTGTCGAGAACAAAATTCATTAACTTTTTACTTACATTTTCTGCCTTTTCATCTTGTTCTTATTTTATGATACATACATAGATGGTATTTTTCTTGAATAAAGGGGTGAAAGCAAGCTCACAAACACAAAAGTGAGGTTTCATAAATAATAAAGATATGAATAAAATAAATAATTAAATAAATTATAAAACTGATTTATTATAAAGCCATGTATGTCACTATCATTTTGAAGGGAAAAAACCTTCATTTACATAGCTCAGTCCTCTATATATTATTCTCCTACCTGAAAATAAAAGTATTAATCATACATCATGATGTCCATATAGATATGCCATTCTAATTGATGAATGTAAGAAATTTCAAAGTCATCATAATATTAAAATGATAGGTATGATCAAAATCCAATATATATGTTAAATAAACCAAGATTTAATCTCCATACTAAAACTACAGTAATTACTAAATTAGTTCTTCGTTGTTTTCAATCATCACACTCGTTAGGCTTGATTTAATCAATGACAAAATTTATAATAATAATAAAATATAGGCGGCTATTATCCATTACTAATTTTATAACTAAACGCGAAAAAGTTTATTCTAAAATATGCTATAGATGAGATGAAAAATATCACCACAGCCAAGGTAACTATTGTGTACTTAAAGAAACTTGTGTTGCCTCTGGAACAGAAAGCTATCAAACCATACCAAGGACTTCATTTGCGTCTGTGCTTGCTGAGTTGGTTCGTATAGAGGATAAACACAACCATGTGAGAAGGGATGAAAGAAAGGGTCAATATATAAATGCAATAAAATATTTGATTTTCAACTGGTTAAATAAATATGTGAACTCCCTAAAAAAAAAAGTGAATTGAAAAGGGGCTCTAAATAAATCATAGAAAGTGGCATGTAATTAAAACATTGTTTGCAAATGTTAGGTTTCGATCATGAATACAAATAGAACTTCTATAAACTATATATCTTCTCTAATTTACATAACAAAAGAAGTTTTAGAGTTTCCATTCATTTAAGTAAAACCTTGTGTTCAAATAAAAGGTACATAATAAAAAGAAGCTTTAGAGCTTCCATTCATGTTATTAAAGCCTTGTGTGCAAATGAAAGGTGTTCATCATGAATACAAAGTGAGCATTAAAAAAACGTTCAGAAAAAAAATTGAGCTTCCTAAAGTTGAAATATATGAATGCATCGATTTTTGTTTTAGAATTAATTTGTATCACTATTTCAATAGAGTGTCAAGTTTTTTTTTTTCTTCTTTTTTTTTCTTCCAGAAAGAGTAGCAAGGTTTAATACAATAGAGAATGAAAGTTGCAGATTTTTTAGATATGCCACATAGGCAAAATCTAAGTATAAGGTTAACTCAAGTTTAGAATTCAGGATAGTATAGAATATCCCCAATTCAAAAATATTTACGAGCATATAAATAAAAAAAATAATATTTTATATATAAAAGATGTTAAGTTTTTTAGACAACTTTTTGATCCAAAATAGTTATTGTCAATTACTTTAATTTTTTGCTTTTTCTAGCTTTTTAAAAAATTAATTCATATATCTTATATATAAGTTTTTTTAGTCTCTAAGTCAACTTTTTAGAACCAAAAAAGTAGTTGCGAATTTCCTTCCTCTTTTTTTTGTGTGTTTTAAAAACTTATATATAAAATTTCTTATGTTTCTTAGACAACTTTTTAGTGCCAAAAAAGTTGTTGCAAATTTCCTTCCTTGTTTTTTCCCCTTAAATAATGATCTCATTTCTTATTATCATCATCATCATCATCATCATCATCTTTACTATATATAAAGAAAACAACACCTTTCAGCTTTTTTTGACTGGCTTTTTCTCTTTTTAAAAATGCCCTTGATTTTCAAAACAAATATTTTTTCTTTTTTTCCAAAAAAAGAGGAGCAGCAAAGTGCTACTACCTCAAAACCATAAATTTAAATAACACATGTAACAAATAGATAATAATAAATTATAAATTTAAATATTAAAAAAATGTAACAAACATGATATGAATATATATATATATATATATATATATGTTTGATTTTTTCCTTTATCATTTAAAAAGTGCAACAAACTAGATGAGTAAATGTATACTTACTTTTACATTATCCCAATCATGCCCTTAAATTGTTATTGATGTCATTAAAAAAAGAATTTAAATTATATTTTTTTGTTATATTGTTGGTGTCATTAAAATAAATAATAATGATTAGTTTGTTTTGTTATAACTTGAAAACAACAAACACTTATATTTTTAGTTTTAATTAAAATCAAAATTTCATAAAAAAATCATCATTCATAATTTTTAAATGTTAGTGCAATAAAAAGAGCGGAAAGACGGACACGTGAGTGTTCGTCTTTTCGCTAGTAATTATAAATAAAAGTTCTGAAGTCTCTTAGAAAAAAATTCGGAGCAAAAAAAGTTGTTGAGAATTTCCTTCTTAATTTTTTTTTTTGGATTTTTAAAAAATTATTTCATATATCTTATATATATATATAGGGCCTATCAAGTGAGATGAGTTGTTATAGCGTGAGATGAGAAGATTAATTAACAACCATCCGATTAAAATCAACGGTTAAGATTCTTTTAGCTTTAAAACCCACTAAAACCATGTGATTAATTTCCCCTTCTTCTCAAGCATCGCTTCCCTTTTTTCTCTGGTTCCAACACAAAACCTGCCTCTTTCCTTCTCCCGGTGTCAAACGTAAAGAAGATAAACAAAGGCATATCATGATGTTGCTTTTCTTACTCCCAAATAATTGTGTTTTTCAGTTTTCTACCATTTGTGCAGCAATAGAATTGCAGATACAAAAATCATTGTTGTCAATCTCTTCCCAAACAAATATCAAATTAAAGACATAAACTTCTTCGAAATTCATGCTTTTCAAATACCATATATATATAAAAGTTCTTAAGTCTCTAGATGACTTTTTGAAATAAAAAAAGTTGTTGTGAATTTCCTTCCTATTTTTTTCTTTCTTTTTTGTGTTTTAAAAAATGATCTCATCAATCAATAATGTGATCTCAAAGTTCACCCTAAAGAACATCAGTCACATGAAGACTGAAGCTACTCAAATGAAGGATGTTTATGCTCCTGCTATGACTCCAACTAAAAGGAAAATAAGTCAATCTTAGCATGAGACAGCTGATCCTAAAGCCTCTTCTAATCATTCATCAGAACGCACTCCAACCTTTATTGTGCGAAAGAAAAGAATTGTAGAAGCTTAATAGTTTGAGATAGAAAAGTTTCAACCTTTATTGTGCGAAAGCAAAGAATTGTAGAAGCTTGTTGAGGTTGATGATAGAGGGGTTACTGACTGATCTGGTGTGATCAAGACCTTATAGTGTTGGTTAGAAGTTTCTACCAACTGAATACTATAGTGGATAATCTCACACGAAGTGTGGGGACTGGAAGTAGTCGGGTTTGGTGAACTAGGATAACTCTCCTGTATTATTGTCTCTCTCTCC
>Ga0315913_1005683_pt1 | contig 15117 bp, 8 predicted proteins | sample MpolsnodulesMG_FD_207736 | JGI IMG/M metagenome (GOLD analysis project Ga0315913, IMG submission 207736) | Medicago polymorpha root nodule microbial communities from Los Angeles, California, United States - small nodules | ecosystem: Host-associated > Plants > Roots > Nodule | place: USA... | reverse complement strand
TTCAACTTTCTATTCCACTCTCTTTTATACCAAACAACCAAAACAATCTCTTCACTTTCTATTCTTTTTCTTTCCTTATAATCTTTTCTTACTTTTTCTTTCCTTATACTTTCTTTGATCATCCAAACAAAACCTAAAAGAGTTGGTAAGAATTTACGTTGCTTGCATAATTCTACCCGTTAATTATCAAGTGGTTCAGCTACATTAAATCTGTCTTTGATTCCATGACGATGACAACAATTTTTTAACTAAAAGATATGATAAAAGTATGATTTTTTTAGAAGGTGATAAAATCACAGGAAATGCTAACATGTGCTCTTATGATATATGTTAAGCTAATAATATTATTAATGAAAATTATGTATTGAAAATTGTGTCAATTTATTTCTCAAGTTTTTTCCAGTTACTTTTTTACAATAAATACTTCTTACTTGTGAAAACCTTAAGATGTGCCTTTATAACACATGTTAGTATATTTTAAGACATGTTTTTATCTATTTCAAACTAAGTGACTTGCTTGACCATCTCAAACATTTAAAAAATGTATAAATGAGAGAGATAGAATAAGTTTTACTTAAAATACGATTATTATATATAGGTATTTATCATTACTATAAATACAAAGTTAAAACTGTTGAATTAAGAATGATGCAAATAATTTGAAGGGATCAATCTCACTGTCAATTTGTGGGGGTCTTATTTAAAGTCAAAACATAGTTTTGTGTGGACTTGTCCATCGAAATTAACACCAGAGAATCGAATTTGAGAGCTTGAGAGGAACAAACTCAACATTTCAAATCAACCATTAGATCAACCATAAATGAGATGAAGAAGATGGAATTAAGGGTCCAAAAGAGACGTTTTATTAATTAGGAGACTAAAACAAAATTTAAAAATTAATTAAGGGACCAAATGTCCTATTTAACCTATTTTTCGAGATTGGTGCTATTTTAGAAAATAATAGACGCTTAGTCTTTATTTTAAAATCTTTCACATTTCTAAAAGGGAAACAAATAGGATTGCTCTTAATTAAGGGTAGTCACATATGTATTGAAGAAGTTTCTGCATGTGAAAAAAAACACTATGAAGTATTAAATGATTTGTCAAATGTGTATAATAAATTTTTAAATGCAAAATATTTCTCAGCATGCATGGCCAACCTGTGACCTATAGTTTCGTCAAAATACGTAATGATTTTAAGTTTTGCACACGCTCTTCTTTAGAAAACTACATTTGTCACGTATCTGTTTGGACAATTGCTTGATAGAGAAATGACTCAAAACTCAGAATAATGGATCCTAGATTGCAGAGAAGACCATTTCCAACTTATTATCATGAAGCATGCGAACGATGATCCCTTAGATATGATATGCTACTTTGCTTTCTCCACCACTATCCATGGTCCCCAGTTTGTATTGTGGAGGTGCTTTCAGATTGAAGAGTTGAGAGTTTTTTTTCAAAGTGAATGCTAATATTGTTAGTAATTAATGTATTGGTGTTTTTTTTTTAAGAAGTTAAATTAGCCTACTCAAATTGACAATGGAGAGAATCGAACCTGAGACCTTGAGGAGGAGCACACTCCCAGGTCATAGGCCAATACCATTAGGCCAGCCCAAGTGGGTCTTAATGTATTAGTGTTATATTATATTAGTGAAGATTAAGGATGACAATTGTATTCAAGTTCATTAGGCACCTAAAAAAACCGCAATTGTCACAATAAATGTATTTATGGGTTGAACTTGGACAATTATTCGCAAATTTGAACGGTTATGAATGCAGGTACATGCATGCATTTTAGTGTCCATCTCTGTGATCCACACAAATATATATACAAATATAATTTTATATAGCATTAAAATTGATTAATTATCTTAAACATTTGATGATTATTGTAATATGCTCTTGTTTTTATACTTTGGGTGTTTTTATCTAGCTGAATAAAATGATTTGCAATATTTTACAAGTTGATTCGAAGTATTTAAGGATCATATTTTAATAATGATTTTTGGTTATTTATTTTGTCATTTTGTTTTAAAAATGCGGACAATGGACGCGAGTACATGCTCTAAATTGGTTGAACACGATGATAAAGGCTCGAGTACGAGCAAATTTTACAAACACAAGTCTAAGGATGATCACTATCGTGCTCTGTCTAATGATTACTCAATTGCGCTATCCGAATGAAATAAGATTATGATATGAATATAATAAATTCTTATCACACTTGAAAAGAGTTAGATCAGTGCAAGAAACTAAGAGTTAATAAACTTGTATTATTTCTTTCCTCTTCTAATTAACGCCCCCCACCATCTCCCATTATTTTATCTATCTATCTTCATTCTTAAACCATTCAAATGTGAGATTGAAGAGAAGATATTGTATGTATAGACATTTATAAATGTCAACCTATACGTCCCCTTGTAGCATGTGTGATGGTGAGTGGCTTCCATATGGGTCCACAAAATCATCTAATCATAAGTTAGGTAAATGGTGATACTATGACATTAATTCCTAAAGTCTAATGCTACATTACTATCATTTCATAAAAAAAAGAGTCTAAATTTCTATCAAAAAAAGAAAAAAAATCTAATGCTATTATTATATAACATCGTACAAAGTTCCTTGGAGCCAAAAGCAGACATCACATTTCCTTTTTATTAATAAAACCATAATTGATAGCATGAAGTCCATAAGTGTTATTAATAGGTAGTAAGGTTAAGGGACAAGTAGTGGTTAGTTATGTCCTAAACTTAGTTAAAGCATCAAGAAAAAAAAATGTGCCAGCAACCTTTTGTCTAATCATATGTGCATGTGTGGGTTAGGAGAAATCATGGGGTGAAATTAGGCGTGGGAAAAAGGCTATATCAAAAATAAATAATGGTGACTTTGATTAAGGGTCCCAAAATTTGATAATGGTTGGGGTGTGGATCAGTGGATGTGTATTTTTTTGGTTGGCAAATTGTCCATTTTAGGGGACCATGTGGCTCCCTTTATGCCAAACCCTATGGATCTTGCTCCACTTACATGGTTTTTAGAATAAGTTCCAAGTTTTAGGTTATGTGCTGTTTGAGTTTACAACTTGTAGATTCTGCCCAGGTTTTATGCTGTTTAATTAAAGGTTAGCAATGTAGTTGTGGAACTGACACCTTTCCATTACTCATACTCTTACAGTATTTCTTCATTTTTTTTAAGCCTAATAGTGCTACATGAATATGATGGTTTGGATTCTTTTTTATTTTACAAAGGTTTATAATCTCTTTTGTTCTTTGTTTACTCAAGTGCCAATTTGAAATTAAAGAAGAGAGCAAAGTCAGTAGACTCATAGTTGAACTTAGACATTGCAAACAAAATTTAATAAAGTTGAAAAGTATGGCAGAAATGTCATTTTAAGCCGGTTAACTAATTCTTTTTATGTCGGATCTCGAGCATCTTAGGATGTTTTGGGTTAGTATATAGGGTACTTTTTAAGCTGGTTTTTAACCGCCTTAAAAACTCATGTTTAAATTAAAGATGGTTTAGTATTAGTGTTAAAAACAGTCTTAAAACACTACTATACACATGTTTATTTTTATTTTTTTAAAATCAAAAGGTTTAGAATCTTTCGTTCCTAGTTGACTAAGTCAAAATTTGAAATGTAAGATACTCATATTTTATAACCGATGTTTTTAAGCACAAACAATTAAAGTTGAAATTTGAATTTCTTTTAACTTGATTTGACGGCTTAGATTGCGTTACTAGGTCGAAGATGTCATGTGTGCTATCTTTCCGTAGACGATTTGATTGATATTGTTTTCGACAACATGTTTTTAAAGAGTTCAATTTCTAGATGCATTTTCAGTGTAAAATTATTTTACATATTGTTTTATATTATGATGTGATATCATACATATCATTTAATAAACATAACAAGTTTACATAATCCATGATAATTAATTTAAGAATAGAAAACTACACATGAAAGAAAGACAAGCAGATAACAAGGCGTGTCATTAATCCTTTATGCATGAAAAAACAAATCCTCTTAAAAATTACATCCTTAGTCCTAGGAGACACAACATTATTATACATGATCATTTCAAATTTTTGTATAAGATCCACAACCTCAGGTGTTACGAAGTTAATAGTGTCAAACACTAATGATGTAAAACTATATTGATCGTCAGAACATATTTGACCATTTTGCATGAAGCCGCTTTGAGAGTTGTCTGTCCCTCGATAAAAATCTTGATCCTCAATCTCACAAGTTGAAAAACCTCAGACAAATACACACATGCATGTTTTCCTCCTACCCACGCATGTTCATATAAAAAATATATATAACAAGTCATATGTTTTTCAATAAATTAAGAGTGTGTTTGTTTCATTGTATCAAATCACTTTCCTATGTGTTTGGATAAGTGTACAAATATTTTCAAAATTTATTTAATTTAAAAATATATAAAAATTTAAATAAAGGAAATGCTAACAAGTGTCTGTGAGACATTGTTCAAGCAATCAATACTAGTAACTTTTGTATAAAAATATGTGTGGTTATTACTTTTTCATATCTTTGACTTATGTTTTCAAGAGAATATTTTTAGTTGTGATTTCCTTAAAGTTTAAACAATATCATTAGGACATTTGTTAGCAATACAAAATAATGTGCGTAATAGTGAAAAATTATAGGTAGTTGCATTTTGTTCTCGTTAGTCACGAGAATGTTAAATTCTTACTCTTTATCATGAAAATAACAAGGAAAGAAGTTGTGTGTAAATAGTATTTCTGAAAGTAAAAATTACCTCAAAATAAATCTGTAAAACTTAAAACAATCATGAAAAATGATATATTCTCAATCTCACATTCACAATAATAACATTGGTCTCTAAAAAAAACATTAGCAGCATTGAATCAGACACACTCTAGACGACACAGAACACATAATGAATTCATATGGATACAATAAAATTATTTACATTGCCATTGTATACAAATTAAATCTATGTAACTATTCCCTAAAAAAAATCTATGTAACTAATTATAGATTGAAAGTGTATAGTAATCGTAATATTTCATGTTTATTTTTCTACAATAGAGAGAATAACAACCTTGATGATCGTGGCAAAATATAATATTTTATATAACATTTCTCATGATGTGAATGAACAAAAAAGCACATCATTGCATTTTGCAAATGGATTATCATCATTACTTAATTACTATTTTTCAAATGCTTTTAATAGAATACTCATGACAAAAAAAATCAATAGAATAATCATTCAATGGTGCGTGTGTGTGTCTCCGAATCCGATATCATTTATTATGAATTTTAAAATAATTGCTTTCATGTACCCAAAAAAAAAAATACATTAGAATATATTTCTGTGAAAACAATTTAATTTCTTAATTGCTCCCTAAAAAAAATTAATGATTCATTTTTAACTTATTATAAATGTTCATATCATTTCTTGAATATTTTTCTCTTTAATGTATGTTTTTGTGTGAACCTAATATTCTCTGCGTGTAACCGCATAAACTAATCTCTTGAATAAAGTAAGACCGTAATAAATGACAAAAAAAATTCACTTTTAACCATAATGAATGTAATGAATTAAGGGTCTTTTAACCAGACCAGTGTCCCGGGACACTGGTTAAAGAATCCAAAAGTAGAAAAAATGTCTTGGAAATATAAACTGTTATTTTTGACTAACTAATTATTACACCACTTTTTAATAAAATTTTACCTCTTTTAACTGCTTAACCAATCCCCAGGGGCACTGGTTAACATTGTCAACGCATAACCAAACATACACTTAACATTGTTGTATTCTCAAAATTAGATTCGAATTCATAACATTTGGTTGAGCTAAAAAAAATTTCTTACCATCTTTTTCAAATGCTTTTGGGTCTCTTTAACATGTTTTTAATTAAGGACTTTTACGACAAACTATTTGCTAAATAATTTTGCTTAAATTTCTTTTTGATGTTTGGAAACTAAATGTATCTAAGGTAAATAGTTCAATCCAAGTTTTAGAGAAAGGCTTCATTTGTTTGAATCTTTTTTTAGAGAAAGGCTTCATTCTTTTACAGATTTAAGGTGTAGTCGTTCAAGTGTGGGGTGTTAATAACAAAATCCTCAATTTTGTTGCAGTGGTAGAAACTCAGCCTGATAAACACAAGTCCGAACGTTATAGTGGGTCAAGCATAGCTGGCTTGGGTTTTTCAAACAAAAATGATACAAAATTGCTCTTTAGACACTTATGAATTGCTGACAGGCAGCTTGAACCACCAAAAAATACTCCAAACGACAATTAATTATCGTTCTTCCATGAATGATAGTTAATTGCTGTTCGTATAAACAGAAGTTAAGTATGAATTACACAAAGTAAAATGCAGTACAGAATAGAATACACAATCAAGACACAAAACGACATGTCTAGACACACATGACATTCAAAAACACAATTCAACAAACCGAAATTTATCCAAAGACAATGACCTCTTATATCAACAACAATACATCGTCATTCATACTTCAATAACATTATATCAACAATGCACAAATGATTGAATTCAATGACATTTCAATAATATGGAAATCGATAACACCATAACTTTAAAAAAAGTGCACAACATGACATCAACAAAATTTCATCATATTCTATAATAAAAAAACTCTATTTTTACGTTTAGTTTCAATGAATCCATAAAAAATGTCTGAGACCTTGAGATGAGCACACTGCAAAGTCTCAGACCAACACTAACATACCAACTCAAATGAGTTCCTGTGAGCATAAAACTAGTTGGTATACTATTGCATAGACATTTGATAAGTTCAAATACGAATACAAACCCACAATTCTTTATTTCTCGATGTTTTGTGTGTAAATTTTGTCGTTAGTCTCCTTATAAATGTGAGGAAAAAAAAAACATTATTTGTTCCATTGGAATGGGTATTAGTTAAACTTTTATGCGGTACCTTTTTTTAAAATATAAAGCCACAATGGGAATAAGACAGAAGAAAAGACCCACAATGGAGATGAGACAAAAAAATTCACAAGGAGTATAAAAAATTTCACAGTAACCGTAGGATTTGAGTACGTAGAGACTACACAGTAACTGAGCTGGCATTATGTCGGTGGTTTGTTTTCTAATCTTGGATCATGTGCTTTATTTTTTTTGTGCACTTGCCATTTTCCATAATGGATAACAATGGCAAAGTAAATCACATTTTATTATAAATTGATTCAAAGAAGATAAATCAAAAAATTAGATAAGAAAAGATAAAAAAATATAGATAAGATATTGTTGTTTGTAAACTATCCTTATAGTTTCTGAGTTCATCTTGACTAAGTTTGTTTTAGCAAACCAGGAATGCCGTTTTTTGGTGGTAATGAAAGTAATGTCATTTACTCAAGCTATGCCATTAATAGTAATACACACAAATCTATATCTACGATATAATGTTGTTAGGTTTCTTTCCTTATCACACAACATTTTCAATTTTTATTGTTGTTGACATGCAACACTCTTCAATTTTTAGGAATATACAAATTATAAAATATCCATGCCATCTTGTATATGAAACTTCGTTTTCATAAGTGACAACCCAACCTCACATCCCAAAAGATTCAAAATTTCATCATATTCTAAAAAAAAAACTCTATTTTTATATTTAGTAATAAATCCATAAAAATCCAAAACCGATACTTTATGGTTAAATAAACTAACAATGACATGGATTTATTCTATTTATTATTTCCTTGAATAAACATACGGACCAACAATAAATTGTTTCAAGTGTAACGAGGTTTAAATTCTTTAAGTATGTGATCACGAGTTTGAACCACAACTCTTGTATATAATTTTTTTTTTATTGAAATGTGAAAATATACTTTACGTGGTAAATAAGTTTTATTAGTCATCGCTAGACGACTCTAAAAACTTCGTACCAGTAACATGGTAAAACGAAATACATCAATTGTGAGAAGCATTCTTTAAGCACCCAATTGGTCACACAACTTGCGGTGGTCTTATTAAATAGCTGCAAGCTTGCCAGCTTAGTACGGGTAATGCTCTTATTGGTTTGAGGATTCAAATGGTTAGAGATATGCAATTAATCCATGCCATTGTTGAGACCGATTCCACTAGTTACGTTGTTAGCATGTTTCATAACTATTAGTCAAATGAGGTTCTTTCCCTTAAGAAAAAAATTCATATCACACATATTTCTCTAATGTTTTAGCTCTAAGAGGTCATGACTTTAATTTTTCAATACATGTATTATATTTACTTTTGCCTAAAATAAAATATATTGGATTCTCTCCTCAATATATCAAATATTAACGTATTAGATATTATTCAAGGTAATATTTGTTTTTTTTCCTTCTCTCACACAAAAAATAAAATACATTTTTTCATTCTATTCTAATTTTATTTTATTTCTAAAAATGAACCTTGACTTGACCTGTCCTAACAGATCTGATTTAAAACTTTACGTAGAAATCAAATAATGAAATAACTATTTTAGCAAGTAAACTACCAAATCATGTAAAAAAATCCATATCCAAACTTCCATTTCTACCCTCTCTTAAAAACAAAAAACCACCACGTGTCACAATCACAACCGCTAAAAACACAAACCGCACGAAAATCCAACCGTAGAAAAATTTCATCCTTGATCCTGTTCTTCACTCCCTTATTATATCATCACTCAAACAACGAAATCATTCATCATTTCATTCACTTCACATACACACAGATCTACCTATCTCAAACGCTACGCTATGGCGTTTTCGAGATCCATCGCGTTCTCTTCAATTCTTCTTCTTCTCTTCATCAATGGTAGCGAATGTTTCTATCTCCCTGGTGTTGCACCACAGGATTTCCAAAAGGTTCGCTTCATTTCAATTTCAATTCCGATTTCATTCGCACATTTTAGGTTTTTCGAATTTTGAATCACTCGTTTATAAATCTTTTGATCTGTTTGTTCGAATCTGAGATCTGTGATGATTTGATGTAATTGTTTGAATTATATCGGTGATGAATTGGAAAATTGTTGTGATGTTTATATTCGTGTGATGATTATTGAATGTGCGTGCAAATGTTGTTGTCATTATGATTTTAGCTAATTTTTTTTTGTTAATTTGTGTTAATTTGAGTTCGATCTGGTGTTAGTGATTTTTTTTTAGTTAATTTGATTGTAATTTGTAATTAGAATTTAGGAAATGTAACAGTAGGAGATTTGTAGATTAGGAGTATGAATCGGTGTGGGATTTATTTTATCATGCAGAGGTTTTTAAGACATTTGTGGTATTCTAATGAGAGTTTAATTGTCATGCAACGTCGGTGTGGGTAAAAGGTTTTACACTGTCGGCAAATTACAAGCAATCATGTGTGTGACTTTCAAAGTGGTAATGATAAAAGTCAAACGTTTCTTATGATCTAACAGTGTTTTACACTGTCAGTGTATATCAATTAAATCATTTTGTTTTTGAGCAACAAAGTTTATTAAGAAATAAAGAGAAGTACAAATAGTACCTAGTCCACAAAACGGGGATAGTACACGGGGTATATGAATTAAATCCTTTTAATAATTCTAATTAGACAAGTGATTTGAGTTTTGATGTATGAATCTAGAACTTTAGAGAGAGAAAGTTAATTTTCATGTGTAATTTGTTGTTTGTTTTTTAATCAATGTAGTTGAGTGGTAGCTATAGCATAATGAAATTTTAACAAATAGTTATTGTTTTGTGATATGTGATTTAGTAGGAAGTGTTGTCAATTAGAGGCTATAGCGCTGTATGGTAGTGAAATTTAAACAAATTATTGTTTTCTGCGATTCGCAATTGACAACACTTTTTTTTTTTTTTTTTTTAAAGAAAAATTGCATCAAGTTATGCTTGTTTGGTTTGGTGTGTCATGAACACACGAAGACTTCTGCCACTATTTTAGCCTTGGTTTGTGGCTTTTACATCTTGTGAAACCTCATTGTTCCGTGATTGACAGATGAGTTTCTAGATTTTCTTTTGCCTAAAGACTTACTGTGTATTTGGGCAAGCATTTTGGAAAACATGGATTTGAATGGAATTAACATTGCAAAATTGATTTGGTTACGATTGAGTATAAAGTGAAGCGATCTATGTTTGTATTCTTTACCCTGAATGCTAGTTTGATATTTGATATAGAAGTTAGTACACATTTTTCAGCCCGACACAATTACTTATACCATTTCTAGTAAAAAAAAGGTTTGAAAGCAAATTCAAATTTGTCACACAGTAACCGAAGACTTGTATTTTCACTAAAATCACATTTGACACCAGGTAAAATAACTTCTCATAGTCTTCATTGGGAAACCGAACACTACAGTTTACTCATTCAATTTGAGGTTTCTGTGGTATTTATTCTCTATTTGTATTCTACATTCAATAATCATATTTCGTCACATGCACTCGACTACCCTGTATTTTCCGAGGTGATGTTAACCACCTACAATAAAGTTTTCTGGCCTTCATTTATCTCCAGTTTTATTTCCTACCCTTTAAGCCCTATCTTTCTTGTATTCAAATTTTAATTAGTATTGATTATTCAGATTTATACATAGATCTACTTTTAGACTGACTATTCCAATATTACATGGTGCAGGGAGATACATTGCAAGTGAAAGTAAACAAATTATCTTCAACAAAGACCCAGCTTCCATACACATATTATTCACTTCCTTATTGTGCCCCAAAAAAAATCGTGGATAGTGCTGAAAATCTTGGAGAAGTGCTCCGTGGTGATCGTATTGAAAATTCACATTATGTGGTAAGTTTTATATGACATGTTATTGTTAACCCTTGGCTGGATAATTGTGTTGTGGTTATCAACTGATTTACTCTACTCTGACACATTTGCAGTTTAAAATGCGCGAACCACAAATGTGCAACGTTGTGTGTAACCTTAAACTTGATGCCAAAACTGCAAAAGCATTCAAAGAGAAGATTGATGATGAGTATCGGGTGAACATGTACGGCGTGCCAGTAAATTGTCTTGTATTTCCGTGCCTGTTTTCTGCCACTATCTTGATATTGAGGATCTTATAATGCCTCTACCTTCTATGTGCAGGATTCTAGATAACCTTCCTTTGGTTGTTCCCATAAAGCGTGTGGATCAGGATTCTACTGTTTATCAGCTTGGTTTCCATGTTGGACTCAAAGGACAATATAGTGGGGTATGCTTATTATTCTATAAATCAACGTCTGTTGTTGCGAATGCCATCTTTTTTTTCTTGTGCTTACTATGTTGAAATACACAGAGCAAGGAGGAGAAGTTTTTTATACACAACCATTTGGCATTTACTGTCAAATATCATAGAGATTCACTCACTGAAGCTGCCAGAATAGTGGGCTTTGAGGTTAAGCCATTCAGGTCTGTATGTCTGTGCTTGTTTTGTTCTATGAATTCATTCTGTCAAACCAGTTGTGGTATGCATCCTTACTGATTTTCGATTCTGAATGATGATTTTGCAGTGTTAAACATGAATATGAAGGGAAATGGGATGAAAAGAATCGTTTATCAACCTGTGACCCTCATGCTAAACATACGGTTGTCAACTCCAATACTCCTCAAGAAGTTGAAGAGGGAAAGGAAATCATCTTCACATATGATGTTGAATTCCTGGTGAGATCATCTTAATAAAATGGTGCTTGTATTGTTGCTACTTGCTACATTGGCTTGCATTAGCCAAGTGGTTAAATATATGGTTTGTGTGGATAGAATAATTTATCACTAAATAGCCAGATTATTCTTCTCTAATTATTTTTGGCTTCTCATAAATATATTTATATTTTCGCCGTTGCATCCTATTATTTCTGTTGTTATTTTAGTGAAAGATGATGGAGTTTTTTTGTATAACCATTTACTTCTGCCTACTTGCAGGAGAGTGATGTAAAGTGGGCTTCAAGATGGGATGCCTATTTGCTGATGAATGACGACCAAATTCATTGGTTCTCAATTGTGAACTCATTGATGATTGTCCTCTTTCTCTCGGGCATGGTTGCAATGATAATGCTGCGTACACTTTACCGTGATATTTCAAAGTACAATGAGCTTGAGACCCAAGAAGAAGCACAAGAAGAGACTGGTTGGAAGCTTGTCCATGGTGATGTTTTTAGGCCGCCAAACAACTCAGATCTATTGTGTGTTTATGTTGGGACTGGTGTTCAGTTTTTTGGGATGATACTAGTAACAATGCTCTTTGCTGTCCTTGGATTCCTTTCTCCTTCAAACAGAGGTGGGCTAATGACAGCTATGCTCTTGCTATGGGTTTTCATGGGGATTTTTGCTGGTTATGCTTCAGCCCGTTTATACAAAATGTTCAAAGGATCAGAGTGGAAGAAAATTTCCCTCAGGACCGCAGTCTTGTTCCCTGCCTCTGTCTCTGCCATTTTCTTTGTATTGAATGGCCTGATATGGGGACAAAAGTCATCTGGAGCTGTGCCATTTGGAACAATGTTTGCTCTGATCTTTTTATGGTTTGGAATCTCAGTTCCACTTGTTTTTGTTGGTGGCTATGTTGGATTCAGGAAACCTGCAATTGAAAATCCTGTGAAAACAAACAAAATCCCAAGGCAGATCCCTGAACAAGCCTGGTACATGAACCCGGCCTTCTCAGTTCTGATAGGGGGAATACTCCCATTTGGAGCTGTTTTCATTGAGCTGTTCTTCATTCTCACCTCGATTTGGTTGAATCAGTTTTACTACATCTTCGGCTTCCTCTTTTTGGTCTTTGTCATCCTTGTTATCACTTGTGCCGAAATAACCGTTGTGCTTTGCTACTTCCAGTTGTGCAGTGAAGATTACTTGTGGTGGTGGCGTTCTTACCTCACATCTGGCTCTTCTGCACTATACCTCTTTCTTTATGCAACATTCTACTTCTTCACCAAGCTTGAAATCACGAAGTTGGTATCTGCGATATTATACTTCGGTTACATGTTTATAGCTTCTTATGCCTTCTTTGTTGTAACCGGCACCATTGGATTTTACGCATGCTTTTGGTTCACAAGGCTCATTTACTCATCAGTCAAAATCGATTAGTCACACTCATGACAGCTAGTGGTCTGGGGTAGCCTATGATACTTCCGAAAGAATGAGGAAAATCCATGAAAGGATTTTGAAATTCAGGTACTATCATGTTCAGAATCAGATGTAACCTATTCTATACAATTTTGAATTGTGACGACACCGTTATTCTTTTGTTTCAACATATCTTATACTTTGCCCGAGTTATCAAGTTCAGATAAGGTACTCTGCGCTCTGGTTCCTATGTTATTTCTCATAGAATTACAAATTGGCTACATGTTAGATGATTTTTTAAGTCTTTTTGAATTGAAAAGAATATTCAATATGTTGAGAACTTTTTTGTAAGATGATTTCATATTTTTAAATACTGAACAATGCATGCACCTTTTGTTTATTAGCATTAGCAGTGTAATAAAACATGGATTGGTATTATTAAAATTTCATAATGGTGAGGGCTGTTGGCTCCACTAGGTATCAATATATTTAGACATTCAGTGCTCATTAATATCGTGTTGTAATCATGAGTCATGAGGGACATTGTTCTCAAATGGCAAATAATGAAGGTGTTCACTAAATATCTTGAACATTCAACACAAGAAAAAGGTGATTCTAGATGACAGTTAAGTCAGAAATGATGTTGAGATGCAAAATTTAGTTAACATCACATGACCAAACTTCCATGGTCGTTGCTCGTTCTTCCCCCTCCTTTTGGAGTCCTAGACCACATGATGATTTTTTGAGTGATTGCCTTTTTATATGTATGTGCAAAGGATAAGAGACACAATGATCCTCGGTCCTTAATCCATAGAACGATTGTTGAGGTGGTAGTTCAATCTGCACGAGGAATAAGAGGCTTACAATTGGTCTCTAATCAAATGATTAGTAAAAAAAAGAATCAAAGTATGTTGTCCAATGTGTCCTTTCCTTTTAATGGGGGTGACCCTCTGCAAATCAATTTTAGGTAGACACATAATTTTGCAACACAACTTTGATAAGATTGATGGAACATCTGTATTGAACCGCAGTGGATTGACTTCAATTGAAACTCAAAAGTGTAGTTTTGAAATTTGGATTCCTATAAAAATTACTTTCTAGAGTTCCTTGTATTTAGGTCATCATTAAGGATTTTTATTTTGTCTTCACACATATAACACATTATGCTCCAAATGATTCCTCTTTTGATAGAATTTACACTAATTGCAGCAAATAGCAAGTAATTCGGATATGTTTTGTTCTAAGAGCATAGGGACACCTTAAACAAGAGAAATTCGAATACGCACCGAGTACATTTTCAACATAAATTTATTTTTTCTATCTTTGAAGTCGTGCGACATTCATCATAAACTCAACCACCCATTTTTCTGTTGTCCCTTCTCTGTCAATTTGTGAAAGGAATCATCCATAGATATTAACGTAAATCATATGTAGACAAAATATCTAGTTTAGAAATAAAATTAAAACTCACGTAAGGTATTGCTTGCTATTAAACCAACTTACGTAACAAACAAAAAAAACTTCAACTTGTATGACAAAGACCCTTATAAAACCACAATTATTTGTTTATTTGGCCATTATAAAAATGTCAAAAAAATAAGACAAGAGACTTTTAATGTTAGAAAACAATTTCCGAGATTTCCAAATCAAATTCTAAACTAAAGACAAGATAATATTAAGTTTTAAAAAAGTTGGCCCAGTTTGAAATTTTATTACTATTATCCAAGCTTTAACAATAGTAGCTTTTATAAATGTAACCGACAAAAGAAACACACACTGAAATCAAGAGAACTGAGAAAGTGAACCAGAGTGAGTGAAAGAGATGACAGGGAGGCATTGTTACGAGGATGTGCTCCCATTCACAGCAATGGTTGCAATAGAGTGCACAAACGTTGGTGTCAGTGTTCTATTCAAAGCAGCTACTCAAAAGGGGTTGAGTTACTATGTATTCATTGCTTATTCATATGTTGTCTCCACTCTTGTTCTCCTTTTGCCTCTCCCCTTCTTTATCAAATGGTGATCTCTTTTTGCTACATATTTATTAGTAATTGAACCACTCTTCTCTATGAATGCATTTTTCAT
>Ga0315913_1005682_pt1 | contig 15117 bp, 7 predicted proteins | sample MpolsnodulesMG_FD_207736 | JGI IMG/M metagenome (GOLD analysis project Ga0315913, IMG submission 207736) | Medicago polymorpha root nodule microbial communities from Los Angeles, California, United States - small nodules | ecosystem: Host-associated > Plants > Roots > Nodule | place: USA... | reverse complement strand
CTATTTGATTTGTGATTAATGATTTAATCAAGATCTGTTTTCAATGGGATTTCTTCCGCAAAGAGGATTAAAATTTTGAAAAACCCCTCTTAAAATCCCTTCAGCCTTAATAATAGATGCAAATATGTAGCCCATTCTTTGGCAAGAATTGGCTACATTATTGGCTACAGTCTTATTTTTCCTACCATATTTTGGTTCGAACTTCCCTGCTGATTATTAATAATAAGCTAGGTAAAATAGCATCAATTTTTATGTTGACATATATTAATTTCCCAGTGCATAGCACCTCAGTTACATTGAAGCACAAAAATATATACACAAACTTGATACTAATTTAGAAGCCTATCTTTTGGCCAAAAATACAGTCACCATATGTAGACAATTTCTTGCAGGAACAATATCACAACTTAACATTATGGTACTGTAAGCAAAAGAAACATTGTAGACATGAACCACTTGCTTCTGCAACCTAATAATGAAATTCAAGTATAGCAAAAGAGACTCCTTTCTTAAATGAGTACAACTTCTCCTTAAATTCTTCAAACAATTTTGCCTTGCACCACAAACTTTTACCAGAGAAACTCATCCGCTCGAGCATTATACCATTTTCCATAAAAAGTTTAGCCAGCAACAGATCATGCTCTGATCCATGGACAGCTCCGAATTTCACAACCCGGAGAGTTGATGCCAAACAATCGGGCACAGCAGCAGAGTTCAAAAGCTCTTGGTCGAATTTTGATATTTCCTAATGATTAGTAATTATTAGTAATAAAAAAAAGTCTATTTCCAAAAAAACAAAGTCCAATTAAAGGTTAAAGTAAAATAAATTAATGCTAATATCCAACCTTAAAAACTAGAGTATTGAGAACCGAAGACTTTTGAAGTAATGCCAGTAAAATATCAACACTAACCGAACCAAGCTCCAAATGGCTCAACATTGTGAACTTAGGTAGAACAGCCACATCTGGTAGTGTAAGAACCTGGATGAAATAGATTACGAAAAATTATTTGTATTGAGCCAGATGGATTACAACAACTTCCCACCTCCAGACAGAACAAACATAAGTTTGAAAAACAACCTCTTTCAAATAAGAAAATGTTATTTCGACACAAATTTTGATACAGACACCGAATGCATTGTTTATCTTCTGCTACATGATTAACGCTAATTAAAGACATGATATTATTTAACCATCAATTAAATATAAGGATAATGCTGGATGGTACGTTCAGGTAAGCAATGAAAATCTATGAAGACTTATTTTCAATGTCGACCATCAATGTATTCATTCAATTAACAACTGATAACTATTCACATTATAATTGCGAACCATTTCGCTTGGCATTTATAATGTGCATTCATGAGTAGGACAAATGTGCATTTGTGCGTTTTCGTCAGTGAATTGATCATACTATATACCATTACTCTACATATAATTAACTATTTGTTTTTAGGACAAACTATATATTTGAAATGCATTAACCATGTAATAAAATTCAAGTGTATTTGTTTATGGTATCTGTACTGTGTCAGCAAACTGTGTGAAAATAACACAGTCGCTTAAATAAAATTATATACGTGAATAAACACGCCACAAATTTATATCAAATCAACATATTAGTGTGCCACTATTTACTAAATAATACTTAAATTGTTTGTGTGAGAGCTTTAAATTGATAGAAAGTTCTCAATTGATGCTCATGCTTAACAAAATGATCTTGATCTCATTATAAAGTGTGTGTGTGTGTGTGTGTGTGTGTATATATATATATTCCATGCTTGGCACCAGCATGTTCAGTATAAGATTAAGTCGTTAAGTAAGATGATATGATTGTTACCTCCGATCCACAAAATTCCATACACTTCACTTGACTGAATTGTTTGAGAAGTAGAGAAGCACAAGATTGAGTTTCTTGAACACTATTCCCGAAGGAATTGTGAAGACTATTCCCGAAGGAATTGTTATCCAAAAGGATTTTAGCAGAAGCATTACGAGCTGCAGATGGATCTGATAGAATAATAGCTTGTGACATCCCATAACCACAATAAGTGAATTCTTTCATACATGAAGCAGAAAACTTGATTTTGCAGCTATGTGGCTCACGATTTACCGACATAAGGTCTTGTTTTATTAAAACACTTTCAAGTAGAGGAGCATTTAGTTCTAAAGTGACATCATCTGTACTCAACCAACAACAGTTTTTCATCTCAAACTTTTTCAGTGTTCGGAAAAGAATACCTAGAGATTCGTCCATGGTGAATATAATTCCACACAACTTGATAACATTTAGGCTTCCGAAACTACAAGTATAATAAGAACTGCAGGGAGGAACTTTGATAGAACAATAACGCATCTCAAGCACCAATTCTTCTAACTTAGAAGAGTAATTAAAAAGAATATGAGATGTATAAGCAGAGAAGGGTAGTTCTAACTTTGTAGAGATAGAAAGCTTTTTTACATTTCGTTTCAAGATGCAAGAGATCCATGTATTTAGAAGGGATATATCATACTTGTTAGTGATAACAAGAGAAAAACTTTCAGCACTGTTACTTTTAGTAAGAAGAAGTGCTCTATTGACAAAGTTTATAAAGTGGGTTTTTCCACCTGATTTCTTCTTCCTTTTGGGAGAATAGAAAACACTATCATCTAAGTTCACCTTGGTGATGAAAGTCCAACAATCTATCCATCGTTTGGATAACACACTTGTACGAGCAGCGTCTTTTGTAGGGACACAAGACAGAATGTGAGTAATAAGTGAATCAGGCAGTTTGCTGATTATATCCTCGTTTACCTTATGCTTCTTATGAGTTGAACCAACAGACTCCATTAGTATAACAGTTTTCCTAGAACTATTTTTCTGCATTTTCAAACACTACCAAGTATCAATATTAATGCATAGAATATTCTTTAAATGAATCAAACACTATCTATATCAAGGGATATTGCTCACATGCATAAGTAATTTCAACAATTGGATCTATCTGGTGAAATCTCAACACATTATTTTTCCCTAATTTCCATTCTCATACCTCTCGGTCGGAAACACCACCGGTTACTTGAACTCCTCCACAAAACACAAAATATCATCATATTCATAAACTCTACTCACTCTCCAGAGAACGAAAAATTGCATTTCCTTTTTTATTTGAGAAAAAAAATAATCTACAGAGTTTTTTTTTTAAATAGGAAAAAATAACGTGTTTCTGGTTCACCATATGAGTATGTATATGAATAAAATCCAAAGATGAAAATTACTTGTGTATGCTTAAGTTCTGCATGTTAACAATGATCCAATATCATCCTTCCAAAAAAAATAAAAAATGATCCAATATCAAGTATCAAAACAATATGATCATGCATGCATTACTTAAATCAAAATTCTCTACACAAATTTGATAATAAAGAATAAAGAATCAAACCCACCTAAATGCCTCTAATTGAAACATGCAATATTTGAAACATTTGTGGAAACAAGAGGTTCTCACCTTTGTGTAGAAACAAGAAGAAAGATGATAGTCAAAGTTGCTTCTTTTCTTTCAGCTTTCTAATAATCTTCCCTGTTACTGCTTATTCATTGCTTATCTTAGTTTACATTGTTATTGTTGTTTGGGTTTATAAAGAGGAAGAGTAAGATAGCGTGGGAGATTGGCCTGAGTCTATGACATAATACTGCTAGGTAGCTCCTATATTGCCCTCTCCTAAACCTTTCTTATTTCTAACTCCCTTCGGTCTTTGTTATAAGAAAAAAAACCAAAAAACATCAAAAACCAATGTTATCATTAATTGTTATACATTTTTATACAATTTTACACATACACCCTTATAAAATGTTGTGAAACATTAAATACACACACTAATATTAAAAAGATAAATATTAAATGGGGGATAAAAAAGTCTTTTAAGTAATAATTACACCTTAAAAGTTGCAACATTTTCTTATAAATAGGACCAAAACTTTTTTGAAAATTTTCTTATATTAAGGACCAGAGGAGTAGTAGTATTTAATTGGGATTACAGAATTTTGAAAGGAAACGTAATTTCTGAAAGTAATTTAAATTCATTCCTTACTAACTTTTGAGCAATTGTTAGCATGCCGGACTTTTTTTTTTAACATTTTTAGTACAATTAAGGAATGGGTAAATTATGTAGTTAAGAAATTAATTTAAAACGTTATTTAAAAATTATATTTTTTGTTATAATAATTTATTAAGTAGTTGTTGGATTAATTATTTAATTAATCAATTATGGATTGACAATAATCAATTATTATGTTAATATTATATTATAAATTATGGTCTATTGTGTTAAACACTAATTAATTGATGAATATGTGTGATTGAGCTATTCTTTTTAAATGGACCTGATGAGTTGGACCATTTGGCTAAGCCCAATGAAAGGTCTCTGCCCTCAACCGTTTAGCTATTTAAACGTCATCCCATCAGTGTTAAGCATTCTGAACATTCTGTTGCTAAACGGAATCAGGGTAGTCATCCCTCTCATCCTTTTGTCATTATACTACTTCATATAAAAGAAATTCTAAAATCATATTTATGATGTGCTAATTTAAAATATTGTTAAGCACATTTTTCTATTATTTGAATATGACCGAAGTTGAGTAAATTAAGTATAATTGTTTATACATGATATTATTGTATCATATTCTCTTAAGCATAAACATTATTAATTTGTATAATTGTAATCTCACCTATCGTGGGTACAATTATGCGAATTTTATTAAATAAATTAGCATTATATTGGTAATAGTCATACCCTATCGGTGTGTTGTTATTAATAAAATCACAAAGAATGTATCCCCTTACATATCATATTCACTTCAATTGTGAACATCTATAATTTTGAGTCGAGTGATTTAAAGAGTTCGCAAGAGGAATTCTTAGTGTAATTAGGTAAGTTTCCTAGTTATTTTTGTAATGTGTCGTTAATGGGCTTTATGTATCCAAGAAGTGTAGTGGATGTATGGGCTTCTTCTATTATCGCTAGTTTGAGAAAGGCCCACTATTTGTCTGCATCTCTTTTCTTATTATACACTTATATAAAAATATAAGTCTATTCTTAACTATAAATTATTTTAAATATTATAACTAGTATTTTTTGGTGGTGTCTGGGGTTCGAACCCCGGACTTTGCATATTTTATGCATTGTGTCTACCAACTGAGCTAAGCTTACAAGGACAAATATTATAACTAGTTCGATCAAATTATATGTTTTTCCTTTTAAAACTACTTTTAAAAAAATATGATTTCTTTTAAATATTTAACGGTTAGAGAACATGTTAAAGAAAATAAAATGGTCATTAAACAAGTTAGCACAAAGTTTGATGATTGCTAATACTTTGACTAAAGGCATGTAATCAAAGAATTTTAATGATCATGTAGTACGGATGGAACTTGATCCTTTAATTTGCTTCCTCTTACTGTTTTAAATGTGTTGTTTATGATTCATACCGTGTTTAAATCGATTAAGATAATTTTACACAGGCTTAACAACTTATGATTCTTTTTGCAAAACAACCGACAAATTTCAGTTACATACCGAGATAAAATCACATGTGAAAGCCATGTGGAATTTGAAATTTCTATGAGAAACTCCTCACGGGAGTACTGATGTGGTACTAACATTTTTTGCACAAAATAAATTATTCAGATAACATAATTTTGTTTTGCTCGACTATGTTACCTTGAACGATTGTATGATTGTTTAGTCTCGATTGTAAAATTGAGAAGAGGTAATGGCAACAAGCTTTTGAGTTCCTAGATTTATTTGTTTAAACTTTACAATCCTTCAATTGATACTAGTATATAGAGGTAATGTACTTAGAATTTAAATACTTAGAAATACGAGAACCTGTTCCGATAATGGTGTCGGTGAAGTGAAATACTTGTCGAGATTATGGATTGAAGTTGACTTTAATATCCTCATACCAGAAATGAACTAGATTGTGACTTTGCACCAATTTTTTGATTTGGATTTCGGAAAGAATGTTGAATCTTTCTGACATTGTTAAGATGTAGTTCTCTCTGAACCAACAATGATGTCAGAAACATCGAGTTAGACTGGTGTTGTCGAAGCACTATTTTTTACTTGCCAATATGTTGGATAGCTCTAGTTAGAACGTTGCTAGTGTAAAATTCAACCATTAAAGTATTGGATTGACGACAACGCTAGCGACACTTTAGTCGGAGAATTAGAGACCAAAATAATTGATGTGTGAGACGCTTTTAAGACATGAATCAAATTTGAGTTATGCTTAGAGCCTAGAGATCCAACATCTAGTAATGGTGTTTGACTTGAAATTTTCTAAATCATATAATATTACTACGATAAATTTGAAACATATTTTACAATCCCTCCCAACTATCATCTTTAAAAAGATGCACTTGTTACTCCACTTGAAGCTCGAAGATTTACTGACATATAAAGAGTAAATAAATGGACATTTAAAATGAGATAGTAATAAGCACGCGATGTTGAATGATATGGTACAATTTAGCATATATGATTTGTGACAAATAAGCACATGTTATACTTGTTGTATTATTGTTTACATAAACTCTTCAACCAAAAGTTTAGTTCAAAGCCTGAAGTGATTCGATTTAATTTATTTACTATCTTTAATTTATTTGATGTCTTGATCACGCAAACTATTTAATGAATTATTTAATATTTGATGCATAAATCATTAAAACATGAAGACATCCTAGTGAAGGCTTGATTCCAATTTAACATGCTTCATTGGGTGAGATTATTCCTCCTCCAATGGAAACTTGATTTCATATCCATTTGGCATGTAGTAGTTTAATCATAATATCAAATCTCTATGACCTTCAAATACTTCCTTCGATATTTTTAACGAGATTCACAACATCAACAAATTAATTATAATTTACCTATCCTTTTGGTACATTTTGTAGGATTGATGTTGTGAATCTCGTTAAAAATATCGAAGGAAGTATTTAAAGATCATAGAGATTTGATATTAAGATTAAACTACAACATGCCAAATGGATATGAAATCAAGTTGTTTCTATTGGAGGATGAACAATCTCACCTAAAGAAGCATGTTAAATTGAAATTAAGCTTTCACTAGGATATTTGGATGTTTTATGCACCAAATATTTAATAAGAAATTAAATTGTTTGCATGATCACAATGTCAAAGAAATTAAACAATTATACAACTTCTGTATCATAAGTTAATTTGTCACAAATCATATATGTTTAAATGTAGCCATATCTTACAACATCTTTTGCTTGATTATTATCTCGTTTTCTCATTTCCATTGACCAATTAAGTGGAGTAACAAATCCATCTTTCTTATGATCATAATTCATGGGAGGGGGTGCAAGAATATGTTGCAAAATTTTCATAAAAATATAATATAATTTAGAAACTTTTGAGTCAAACATAATCACAAGAAAATGTATGTCAATCCCCCAAGGAGAACCTTAAATTAAATATGTTAATGTTCAAATAAATTTATGTTTTAACAATATCAAAATATGATAAACAACAATGGTTTTTATTTGTTTGAACTAATGAATAATTAAACTCAAATTTCTTTTAGTCAAAATACTCACAAATCCACATACGATCTAAAGGGTTCAATTTGAAATAAACATTTACCTTTATTCTATTTTTAAAGGAGTATTGAAACCATCAAGTGAAAATATACTATAGTACGATCTTTATTAAATGATCTAGATCTACAACCATGTAATTATGTAGTTGGAGATCATTCATTTTCAATAAAATCGAAGAACCTATAAAGTTTTATAATTGTTCAGCCTTAAGAAAAATCAGGCACACATTTTATATGAAGTCAAGATAACCAGAAACGGACACTGTTATATGTCCGATCTTAACATAACTTTAAAAGACCGAAGAAAAATATAAAAATATCAAAAACATGAATTATGTAAAATTTTATTCATTGAAATAAAATCAACTAATTCAAAATCATCTATAATAGATCAAGGATATTCTATATTAATTTCATAACTATTAAAAATTAACACAAAATTATGTCTTCTTTCCGGGCTTACCTTTTTCCCATGTTTAATAAAAAAATTCACGATCTCTCGTTGAAGTTGCAGAAACAAACAACATAGAAGCAAATAATAATAGGTACACGTAGAAGTACAAGCCAACATCAATGACTTTCATTTGATCTATCATAAAATGGTATTCCTCGAATCAGGTTTGTTGCATCTCTATAGATCTAGAAAAGAACAAAAAACACAAGATTAATCAAAGAGATCCAACAAAAAAAATATAGATCAATATATGATAAAATAAAATAAATATCTTTTAATTGAAAACTCACACGCACACAAGCACAATTGGATTGACTAAAATAAAATCACAAAGGATGTATCCCCTTACATATCATAACCACTTCAGTTGTGAACATCAATAATATCGACACGAGTGATTTAAAGATATTAAAAAGCCTACTGAAAGATAATATGAACATAGAGAGAGATACCAAGAGCGAGAATGCAAGAGGCGGCAGCCGCACGTATTGTAATACTGAACCTAGAAACACATTTATAAAGAGTTCGCAAGAGGAGTTCTTGGTGTAGTTAGGTTAAGTTTCCTAGTTATTTTTATAATGTTTCGTTAATGGGTTTCATGAGTCCAAGAAGTGTAGTGGAAATTTTATTACTATCTCTAATTTGAAAAGGGCCCACTTTTATTCTGCATCTCTTTTTTTAGGAAATTTTATCATATACCCCTACATCTATACTTTCACTTTTACAAATTAACAAAAATTCCAATTTTACCCTTTTTTTATTGAACTTTTTTTTCCACCCTTACTATCAAAATTTATGCCAACATGAGTTCACCCCTAGATAGTAGTGTAGATACATGTTTCTCGAAAAACTATTTTAAATATTTCCGATATTTATTTTATGTAGTTCTCCATAAAGCACTGTTCATATAACAACAACAGTATGAATAATCATACAAAAACCAATGTGAATAAACAATTAAATTGTTGAAAAGGTTTTTGAATTTTTTTTTGTTCTTTCGATAGGGTTCGTTCCTTTATCAGTTGCTCATCATCCTACCCACTGTTCCTATAACAACTAATGTGAATCAAATATTAAATTAAATAAAATTAGGTCACCTTAATAATTATTGTAACCAGTGTTAATAGTAGCAATTGAATATGGATAATGAAGAAGGTCGATGGAAAACATGGGTGTGAAGAAGTTTAATTGAGTTACTACCAAATCATTACAAGCAAAATCAAATTCACTATACAGTTTCCAATTCACGGTATCCCGACGGGAAAGCTTCAACTGCATTATTAATAATCAAATCCGGAAACGTGTTCAATGTGCAAACACAGACAAATTGAACCTCATAATTGATTTTGAAAAACTCACTATCGTTGTCTCATCCGAAATTAATCCAAAATCAAATTCGGTAATCCAGATCTGTTATACAAACGCAAAGACAAATTGAAACGAAAAGAATTAATTCTGGAAAACTAGCTATCACAAAAAACTGATGATTATGGACACGAAGACGTTGAACCGGAGGACAAGATTCTTTACAAGAAGATGAGATTTTAGAGAGGAGATGAATTAATGCTTTGTCCTACCCGGAAAACTTAGAATGTGTTTTCTCGAAGGTTTTCACGTAGGGTGAACAGGCAAATTTTGGAGAAAAAGAAATATAATGGTTTTTGAACTTTATATTGAAGGGTAATGCAGGCAATTCAAGTAGAATGTAAGGGTGGGGGTATAGATGCAAGGGTACAAGGTAAAACTTCCCTTTTCTTATTATACACTTATTCATAGACTCTCTAAGATCAAAAATAAGACAAACTTATTTCAAGTTTGAGAGATGGAGATAATATTATCAACGAACCTCAACAAATTTCTAATCATACAGTTAATTATTATAGGCATTTATTTTGCACTAACCCTTTTTTGCAGGATCAGTTACTTGGAGAGGAAGTTATTCCAAACCTGGTTGGAGACAACACCAATCAAATGCTCACTGTTTTGCCTACTCATGAGGAAATCAAATCAGTTGTTTTCAATCTCAACAAAGATGGAGCCCCTGGCCCTGATGGATTTGGGGCATTCTTTTTTCAAACCTTCTAGGAAATTATTCGTAAGGAGCATATAGATGCAATCATGCAGTTTTTTTGTCTCAGGATGGATTCTTCCCAATTATATTGCTAACACCTTAATTCTGATTCCTAAGCACCCAAATGTAGACAGTGTGGAGAAATATAGACCCATTGCCATGACCAACTTTTAATTCAAGGTTAAATCCAAAGTTATTGCTGACAGGCTTGCTAGCATCCTCCCAAAAATTGTTTCTAATAATCAGAAAGGTTTAATCAAAGGCATAAACATTAAAGATTGTCTTTGTCTTGCATCAGAAGCAATCAACATATTGAACAAGAAAACATTTGGGGGTAACTTAGCTCTTAAGATTGATATCACAAAGACTTTTGATACACTTCATTGGAGTTTTCTATTGAAAGTTCTCAGTTTCTTTGGCTTCAATAACACTTTTTGCAATTGGATAACTTCCATTCTTTCATCAGCTACTCTATCCATATCTATCAAGGGCACTCAACAGAGTTATTTCAAATGTATTAGAGGTGTCAGACAAGGTGACCCATTGTCTCCACCCCTTTTTTTTAATAAAACTTTTCTTTGAGTTTGGTGGCAAAGGATGGGGGTTCTGCGGGGTGCCAACCTAGTTGGGATGTCGTTGCTTCCCCTTGATGCCTGCCCATTCTCCTGGCTTAGCAAAAAAAAAAAAAAGTAGAGGGATTTTCAAACTTGTGGATGAAGGCAAGGTTAAGCTGATCACTAGAGCTAGAAACATTTAACTTCTCTCACATTGTTTCTATGAAGATGACATCATGATTTAATGTAGAGGTAATTTTGATATATAGCCTATCAGTGCAGGCCAGGTTATCAGTGCCTATCAGTGCATGTCAATTTATCAATGCTTAGAGGTCAGGTAATCAGTGCTTAGAGGTCAGGTTATCAGTGCGGGTCAGGTTATCCGATATAAAGTTTCTATTTTAAACTTCTTATCATTTGCAAATTTACACATAATAGAAAAATCCAATTAGTCAAAGGGCTTGTGATAAAGGAGAGAGGGAGTATTTCTGTTATGGGAAAGCTTGTACCACTTGCAGACGATACAATCTCACTGCTTGAATTATTATGTCTCTGTTTCCAAGCAGCAAGCATGCATCTACTATTCCTAAGTCCAAATCCAAACATAGCTTCTCAATTCCTAAAACCCATCTGAGAGCTTATTGCTTTTGAACTGAAACAAAAAAGAGCTTTGCTCTTATATATTTGCTTGATTAATTATCTTTCAGTTTTTTGCCATTTTTTCCATTCCTATTGGAAAAATGAGAGAAAAAACGCAAAACTAAAAGATAATGATGGAAAGTTATCTCATATATTTTCTGCATTTTTAATTTCTACTACACTATCAAGAGATACACATTATTAATTTGTTTCCTTAATTTTTCAATTTGTGATTGAAGTTTGATTTAATATTTTGTTGTTATTGTTTGCAGATCATTTGTGATCGCACTATCAATAGCACACGTTGTTCTGTTAATTCATGTTGGAAAATATGTGGAAAATTGAATAATTGACTAAACACAAATTCCCATAATGGGTAGAACTAGTGTAATGTGACTTGAAAAAAGTGGAAGTCTCACATCGGATAGATCACACATTAGTAGTGTTTATATAGTGGGGGTGTACCTCTAATAGGGGTACATAATTATGTGAATGAAGTAAGCACTAGAGAAAAAATATATATTGATATATATATTTTATTATTTGGAAATGATAAATTAAATAATTAATTTAATCATTAATAGAAAATGTTTTCTTAGTCCCCAAGTTTTGCTAAAATATTTTGGAACACAATCTAGAATATTTTGGAACAGAGTCTGAAATATTTTGGTAGGCAATCTAATATATTTTAGTGCATGATCTTAAATATATTTTGATACTCAATAATATATTTATGCACAGAATAATATATTTTTGTACTCAATATGATATATTTTGATACTCAATTTGAGATATTTAGATCTAATATGTGAATTACTTGCTCCCAAAGTTTCTCACTTATTAGTTGTGAACTTTCTCTATAAATAGAGAGCTCAAAAAGTGCATTCGACACACCGAAATTCACGGTTGATGATTGCTGTGTTTTTCCTCTCTTCTCCCTCATTCGACTTTTGTTGACAGGTCTTTATCATTTTTCTACTCCTTCTGTCCCTTCGGAATTAAGAGTGTTCTTAAAACCATAGTCCCTCTTCGATTTATTGTCCTTTTGGAAATAAGAATGGTCTTCAATTATTTATGCCTCTTTAGAATAAATAATGTTTAAGATCATGATCCCTTTTTCGGTATAATAAGATGATCTTAAAAATATATTCTTCTTCAATTCTTGAAGAAGTTAGATGTTAGAATAATAATAACACCATATTTGAGTGGTACCATAGTTGGAGAAGTTAAAATTAGAATGATGATAACACCATATTTGAGTGGTCTCAACACCATAATAGAGTGGTCACAATACCATATTCGTTTCAGTATTAAATAGTGGGCTTAGTACCATATTTGAGGGTGTTATTTCTCGAACGACTATTTACGGTGCAACACGTAATCGAATAGGTGAACTGAGCTGTTTTACCCTGGAGGTGCATGGTTGTTAGTCTACCTTGCACAAACTCCGCTAGTGCCGTGAAACGTCTTAAAGAAAGCGACATGGTCGTGATTCAACCCGGCATTCCATTCGGTGGTGATTTCGATTTTATTAATTAAAAGGTACGTTTCTGAACTCGAAAAACAACAATTCATAATCCTGGTACGAGGTTCATGCTCTTCAAATATTTCAGAAGGCTTCAAGTTCTTTCTTTTTAGTGATTTAATCTATTTGATCAAAAAAATATAATAAAATAATAACTTGTTATCTTTGACGGGTAACCGTGAGACTAATCTTTTTAGTGTTGTGGGACTTAAATTGTCAGCAAACTGTCCCTAAAAGTTTTATCGCCAATGGAAGAAAAACTCACTACACTTTTAATACTGCTAAATTCCCAAGCCCGAGTTCAAACTCGAGACTTTTTATCTTTTATATACCATAATTAGTATCTTTGACCACATTAGATACCCCAAAGTATCCCCACGGCTTTGGTCGTTTGGGTCCACTATGAGACTAATTCTCGAGTTGGCAACATTTCATCTAGTTTTTTTTTTTTCCGTTAGAAGGTATATCTACCTCTCAAATGGACGACTCTAAGAATTAATAACGGTTCTTTTGCTCGAGATAATCATGTTGTCAAAACTCCCACCATGATGTTAGTCGAACTCGGTTCGTTGGCTAAGCTTCTTGGATTAATTCAGACATTTTTATTTTACATGTTGTATTTTTATATCCTAACTTTTTTTTATTGGTTAAAGCATACTTATATCTTTAATTTATTTATTGGTTGTCATGATTGGTTACACATGATTGTAATGAAATTCAATTTGCACAGTCTACATTTAATATTGGATTTTATTGTCTACATTTTTCTAGTTCTAACTTGTTAATAATTACACTTTTCCATCGAAAATAAGAGTAATGTGTTAATGTCCTCACATTTCCAAATGTTGCCCTTGTTTCTTTTGCCTTCATCCATAAATAGTATCGGTTGGAAGTGTTCCAACAATATCTTTTTACTTTGACTTTCAGATTTTGACTCTAGTCACAAAGAAGAGGAGAAGAAAAGAAAATCAATGGAAATTTTAATTTCTGTTGCAGGAAAAATAGCATAATATACCGTTGCTCCTATTGGACGTCAAGCAAGTTACTTGATATTCTACAAAGGCAACTTCAAGAAGTTAAAGGATAATGTTGAAGACCTTGAGGCTGCAAGAGAAAGAATGACCCATTCAGTTGAAAGAGAAAGGGGTAATGGTAAAGAAAGACCTTGAGGCTGCAAGAGAAAGAATGACCCATTCGGTTGAAAGAGAAAGGGGTAATGGTAATGAAATTGAAAAAGATGTTATGAATTGGTTGGAGAAAGTGAACAAGGTCATTGAGAAGGCGAATCGGCTTCAAAACGATCCTCGCCGTCCCAATGTTGGGTGCTCAGCATTGTCATTCCCCAACTTGGTTTTACGTCATCAACTAAGTAGGAAAGCCACAAATTTGCAAAAGATGTTGTTCAAGTTCAAGGAAAAGTGATTTTTGATCAATTTGGTTACCTTCATAGATGTAGTAGCCTCCTCCTCAACAAGAGATGGTGAAAAGTATGACACAAGGGAGTCGCTTAAGGAGTACATTGTGAAGGCTTTAGTAGATTCTACTTCATGCAACATTGGGGTCTATGGGTTGGGTGGGGTCGGCAAGACCACTAGTGGAGAAAGTTTCTCAAATAGCCAAGGAACATAAATTGTTCGATAATGTGGTTAAGACACGAGTATCGAAAAATCCATACATCAAATTAATTTAGAGGAGATTGCAGATTTTGAGTCTACGATTCGAAGAGACGACTATTCTTGGCAGAGCACAACGCCTAAGGCAGAGAATCAAGATGGAGAAAAGTATCCTTATCATTCTAGATAACATATGGACCATACTTGATTTGAAAATAGTAGGGATTCCATTTGGCAATGAACATAATGGTTGCAAATTATTGATGACAACTAGAGATCAAGAAGTGTTACATGAAATGGATGTTCCAAAGGAGTTCACTTTCAAACTTCAACTTATGAATGAAAATGAGACATGGAGCAATTTATGACCGGAGTTGTGGTTGAAGATAGAAATTTGAAAGAGGGAGCAGTTCAAGTTGCCAAAAAATGTGAAGGTTTGCCTCTTAGGGTAGTGACTGTAGCACGTGCAATGAAAAATAAGAGGGACGTTCAATCTTGGAAAGATGCACTAAGGAAATTACAAAGTGATGATCATACAGCGATGTGTTGGAACAAGGGTGTTTCACAAGTCACCTATTGAGTTTTGACAATAACAAGGTATTAAAAATAATCAATTGGATATGCTAAACAATTTGTTCAAGTGTGCAGGATCCATAATC
>Ga0315913_1005679_pt1 | contig 15124 bp, 10 predicted proteins | sample MpolsnodulesMG_FD_207736 | JGI IMG/M metagenome (GOLD analysis project Ga0315913, IMG submission 207736) | Medicago polymorpha root nodule microbial communities from Los Angeles, California, United States - small nodules | ecosystem: Host-associated > Plants > Roots > Nodule | place: USA... | reverse complement strand
TATATATATATATATATATATTGTGTGTGTGTGCGCGTGATGTGACTTATCGATTTAATGGTGCAAAATAAGCTAATGAATGATACAACACTATTCTATCTTTTTTTGTTGTTGTTGTTGTCGTCGTCGTCGTCATGCAATCTATTTTTATCCCTTAAAGTAAATAAATGGAAAATTTTGAGTTCAAACCTCAATTCCTGCATACTACAATGTCCATATCAATTGAGTTATGCGGGACAACGCTTTTTACTTTTGCACCTTAAAATTATATCTTTTATTATAAGTCACCATTACTCTTTTGCTCTGTGCACGTAATTAATTAATTTTTTAGAACTTGATTAATTTTGCAAACTTAGGGGCAATAAAGAGTGTCAAGAAGAATCACATATATGGTGGTCAACTCTTGGAAGCATTTATGAAAGATCCTTATGGCTCATACATGGTTGGTGGGGCTGTTCCCTTTGATGACGGAGAACATGATAAAAAAACGAAAGAGAAAGCTAAGAATTTTGCAGATATCGGGCGAAAATTCCAACAAGAAGAAAGTAAGAACCAAACAAATATTTTCTGTCAAAAAAATATTTAATAAGTATTACGTCTATTCCTAATTGTCCTAATTTGATGTCGTACAACTTCACACATGTTAATATACAACTTGGTCAAAGTAGATTAGCTAAGTAATATAGATAGTTATTTCAAAAAAAAAAAAGTAATATAGGTAGTTAAAATGTTACATATATTTATTATGAACGGAAAGAGTAAATTTTTTTTACTAACAAGTGTCTTAAATACACACATTAAAGAAATGAACATGGTAATATTCTCATGAAACATTTGTATTCAACTTTTTTAAAGTCTAATAGTTCTTATTTCCAATAAAAAAACTTCTATTTTTAATTTCCTTACCTAATACACTTTTTTTGAGAGGCTTAACTATGACACTTGTTAATTAGTATGACCGATTAGTAAATTTAATTTGATAACTTTTTTTATATCTTTCTATATATTTATAGTTTATCTTTAATTTGTATGAAGTAACATAATTTGTTTCGTAAAAAAATAGTTTGAACCTCGAGATAAAATAGAGGGAGTATTATATATTAAGGCATCTGACAAGAAAAACTTATTACTTGTAGCAATGAAGAATATTGAATCAGAATTGTCAGTAAAGAAAATTGGCACAAAAGACACGGCATATTTGATTGCAGCAAAACATGGCATTACTGAAATGATGCGTGCGCTTGAATTTAAACTAAAAAGTGTAATCCATGAGACTAATTCCAACAATGAAAATGCATTACTTTTGGCGGTGAAGAATAGACAACCGCAAGTTGTTGAGGGGCTATGGAAGAGTTTTTCCATGAAAACCTTTGAGAGTTTAAATCAACAAGTGGACAGGAATGAAAATACCATTGTACACTTGGCGGCATTTGCAACAAGCCACAAGGAAAACACTGCTTGGAGGATATCTGGTGCTGCCATGCAAATGATGTGGGACATCAAGTGGTACAAGGTACGTCTATATATATGTATATGACACATACATGCATACATATACATATATAAAAAGATCCATATGATATATTTAAGAGAAAACCGTATATCAAGGATCTTTTAACCTAATTTATATTTTTAACAATTTTTTTTAATATAGCTAGTCGTTTACAATGACGAAAAATGAAGTTGATTTGGAACAATATTGTAGACATTTTAAAATGCAAAATGACTTATTAGACACGAAAAAAATGACTTGTTTAAAACTATGAATGAAATTGAAGAATTTATATTTTGCCGTCGATAATATTTAGAGAGTATTAATTAAAGTGGCCACCCCTCTTTCAAAAGATCTAACTTTATTCACTATCCAAAACTAAAAAATATCTAACATTATTTTCATCAATAAATAAAATTAAAACCCTAAAATACGTAGTCATTCTATCCACGGTGTACTTCAAAGTAACTCTTTGATATAGGTATTCTATTTAATTATTCAATGTAGACACTGTATTTTCATGATCTAATAACCGTCAATTAATTTTTTCATTAAGTATAACAACTTAATAAAAATTTAAAAATCATTTCATATGTATACTTCATCAAATTATATGAATTGTACATATATCATACAATTAAAAAATATAAGATTACACTACACATCCTCTCAAGAAAAAGATTACAATACGAATATATATTTTATTCAAATATTAATTGTCAAAAATAGGTTAAATAGAGCAACTTTACCAATATATTTTTGTTCTCCTTAGTTGGTTGCTTTTGCAATTTCAATGGTCACCTGAGTGTTGCCATTTGAGTGTGTTGTGTGTCACTAAAAAGATTTCAATATATTTTTGGTAAGGGAAATGCTTGTTATCCCGATTTGGTAGGGGAAATTCTTGTTATCCCGACACAATGTATAGAGAGAATTTCACGAGCGTGTATTTTCTATGTACCTTTCCTAACTTAAACAACTCCCCCTCCCTGATTTCCCGAAAAAAAACAATTTTAATTGGCCAAAAACTGTTCGTGATTGGCTCGGGATAAAATTTGTTTGGAGATATAGCACTGCTCTCTTGGTAAATTGGAGTATAGCATGTAACCGTTACTTTTCTACCTAATAAGTAATCTCTATTTATGTCTCTTTTAAAACTAGCTAGCATTAACATTTTTCATTTTTTACTATATTGGAATGATACTGTATAGTACATTTAAAGACTAGTACCAGACCATTTCCATTATAGAAGCAACACAGAAGGAAAAACCCCAGGTGAAATATTTAAGGAGGAACACACAGATCTTCTACAGCAGAGCATTGAGTGGTTGAAAGAAACATCAGAGTCATGCTCAGTTGTAGCAGCACTCGTCGCAGGCGTCTCCTTTGCTACATCAGGCAGCGTCCCTGGAGGCAATCAGGAAACAGGGAAACCAACATTTGAAGGACAACCAGCATTTGAAGGATTTGCTGTATCTTCGTTAGTTGGACTTTACTTCTCTGTCACTGCACTCATCATGTTCCTTTCTATACTCACTTCTCGAAAACAAGTCGAAGACTTCAACAGAAACTTGCCAATGAAGCTTCTTTTTGGCTTAAGTTCTCTCTTCGTTGCCATTGTTTCCATGTTCATTTCTTTCATTGCTGGACACTACTTTGTGCTCACAGATAAATATACCAAGAGTGGTATCTTGTTCTTCTTATATATTTCCATTTGCTTGCCTGTCACATTCTATGCAGTTGTGCAGTTTCCCTTATATATTGATCTTGTCAAAGTTATTTGGAAGAAGGTGCCACCACCAAGTATTAAGGGTGTTCAGTTGTAGAGGTGGTTATTATATTGTATTGCTTTGTGGATTGAAACTCATGAGTTTGGTTTGTAATTGAGCACTAGCATGGTTTGGTGTGAATGTAGTGTGATTTGAAACTATTTGTATCATTATATGGTGTGATAAGGATTATATGAATTTTCTATTGGTTCATCCCCTATCTCATATCTAAATTATGAGTTTTGTTTCTGGAGAGTGACGTGGGTGGAGAGAGATTGGTAGAGTGGGAGAAATTATGTGTGGATGGACTAACATAATATTTGTCTTATTTGATCAATGTTTCAAATTGATGAGTCTATGACGGACTAATCTGTCCATTTGTCCAAACTATACAAACCCACAAACACAATGAAGTGGATTTGTCCATCAAGGATTGAATTTTTCATCAAATCCTTTACTTACACTCGAATTTTGATTGCCTAATGATCATAAGTTCAACACGGATTTCGTTATTACCAAAGAGTTGATTATTACGAGAATTTCAAATCAACCCAATGGTAGCCAACCACATGGCACAAAAACATTCTTTTGGCTTCACATCAGGAACCTATAAATCACAAAATTGATAGAATTGAACACTTTTGTTATTTGAGATAGCACAAAAATACCTAACCAATTCAAAATGACATACCATTTTTTTAGAGACAATTCGCAATCAAAGAAAATGTAATTTAAATTTTCCTCAATACTACAACCATCAATGAGCAAACATGAATCTCAATTTAAAATTTTACTATAAAAATTAATTATCCATGGTCGGTATCATATTATCTAAGAATCTTTATGCAAATAAGGACATCTTCAAAGGAATGATTTTCTTTTAAATTTGGACATTTGACAATGAGATCTTGTCCTATAAACCTTGAGATAATAACTTGTAAGCATCATCGACAACATAAATCGTGTTGCGAAATGACCTCGAGAACCACATGTCAGATAGATTAACCTGCAACTGAAAATTATCCACCAAAGCACAACCATCAACTACCAAATTCTGTTCCCAAACAAAAAGTCATATTTTCCATCACCAACCCGCTCTGTCGGTCAAGTCAGTAAGTGCCGTGGGTGATAGAGGTATGCATCTGGGGTGAAAAGTGAGTGTCCCTGAACCAATGCCACAAGTTAGGTATGTATCTAGGTAAAATATATTTGTCCTTAAGCTGTTAACTGGACAACTGTCCTCGAGGGATACCTGAAGGAGATTATGGAAAGCCAACATTGGATCCGGCCTGGATAGTCCAAATCTTTTCATGAGACCTTGATCTAGTGATATTTAGGGTGAATCCAAGCTATGGTCCACCAGCGTATGAGTTATGAAAGATACGTAAATCAAGTCAAAGATTAGGTCTTGGCCCAATTTGAAACATTGCTAAAGCTTGTTTAGATGAAATTTAGTGCGTTTAGAGATCCTTCATTTTGGATAACACTAATAGTTAACAGAAGGTTCATGATGTTAGATTATACTTGTTTGCCTCCTCAAATAAAATGATCATGGCTTGTTTAATGAAATCGAGATGGGGCTGCAAAATAGAGGAGCTGGCATTTGGTCTTTGACATTTTTCTCTACGCACTTAAAAATTGTTCATCTTGCTGAAAATTAGTCGATTGAGAGTTACAATCCGATCGGATTTTACACATAAAAATAGCCGATAGAAAGTTACGATCTAATCGAGAGCGAATTTAAGATGGCTTAAGAGCAATTATCTTAGCTTTGGTATTGAGAGTGTTATATCTAAGCCAACAAATTTGAGTCTTTGGAAGGCTCTGGTTAGTTAGTGGCCGCATCGTTCTACATACTAGCTCTCTTTGGGTTGTAGAAATGGCCATAGTATTAGTGATTGGCATAGTTTTTGGATTAAACCTGGTCTATGCATTGCAAATTTGGTTATTAATATCCCATTGGATATCAATGAAGCCAAAGTTGTTGACTTGGTGGATGAATTAGGGTACATAAATTGGAATGGCTTCTTATTACTGTTATTCCTCAAACGTTAGCTATAGCTACTTCAGAAGATGTTGCTAATGGCTAGGATATCAGACTCTGGCCTGATGGTAATCAAGGTAGTTTCAAGTATCCTCAACCCATGTTGCCAATAATCTATCTATCTAAACTATATTGTAAAGTAAGGTTAAATTGTTTTCGTAAACCAGGATTATACCTAGGTGGCATTTCCAAAATATTTATCATACTCTCTTGTAACTTCCCATCCTATCTTATCTATTCCTTTCTAATGTAACTTCCAAATAATTCATTACTTTTTTATTACTTCTTTTACTATTAACTGGCGAAAAGACGGGCACTCACGTGTCCGTCTTTCCGCTCTTTTTATTGTAATAACGTTTGAAAATTATAAACAGTGTTTTTTTTTTATGAAAATTTGATTTTGATTAAAACTAAAAATATAAATGTTTGTTGTTTTTTTAATGACACCAATAACAATCTTTAGTATAGAAAATGTTGTTTAAAGGTATAATTGAAATAATGAAAAAGTAAGTATAAATATACTCATTTATTTTGTTACACTTTTTAAATGATAAAGAAAAAAAACAGACACACACACACACACATATATATATATATATATATATATATTCATATCGTGTTTGTTACATTTGTTTTAATATTTAAATTTATTCTTATCTATTTGTTACATGTGTTATTTGTATTGAAAATTGAGGGTATTTTTGGAAAGAAAAAGACAATCCAAAAGTGCTGAAAGGAATAATTTTCTTTATATATAGTATAGAAGTATAGATGTAGCTTAAGCCATTGTTTTTTTTTTTGTTGAGGAAATGTAGCTTAAACCATTGTTATAACTGCTTAACTACTTTGCACTATTATCATGGATTATCTACTACAATAAGCAAAATTGGTAGCTTAAATACAGGAAAACAATTTATTCTCCTATCTTATGCCATAAATATAGAAAAAAAAAACAGTTTTTTCTCTCCTCTGGTGGTCTTAGATTTTGGAAAATAGTTCATTCTTATATCTTTTAATATCTAAATTTAACTAATTGACATATAAAATAAAATAAAATAAAAATATTTAATAGAAACACTATATTAATGTCGATATTTTGAATTTAATCATTAGTTTTTTAAATTTTATCATGTCGACTTTCTCACTTTGGTATATAAATTTTTTCTTTCGTGGACGTAAGCACGTAAAATCTGGAACGAGTGCGGCACAAATATTTAACGGTATTTTACATATAAACCAAAAAAGATATTTAATAGAAACACTACATTGATGTTGATATTTGGAAAATTTAGCGGCCTTCTTTAAGAACTCCTACATGGTAACAGGGGTTACGGCTAAAAACACCAGTTACTTCTATAAGACCAACAACTCCTAATGGAAGATTTTCCTTTTCTATCAGCCGCGTGAATCGAATAAGCCAATTCATTTGGGACCCATCGGATCCACTCTTTTTGCTATTTCAAGATGATCCTTTTGTACCTTTGTTTTCACATCGAGAATTGGTTCCAGATGAGGAGATGGCAAATATACTTTTGACTTGCCAAACAAATTTTTTTTATTGGAAATATCTAAATAAACGCTGGTTTAGGAAGAATATGCCAGAACAGAATTTTGAATTGTTGATTGATCGACAGAGACAGTTTAGAACCAATAGTTCATTATCAAATGAATTGTTTCGTTCTAATACTCTATCCGAGAGTTATCAATATTTATCCAATCTGTTCCTATCAATTAGAGCTATTAGATGATAAGAGACTTCGCGCCATGGAACATGTCCAAGTCTACCACAAAATTCCAGTGCATTCCAAAATAGGGTAATATATGAGTTTTTAAAATTTTATCAAATAAATTTTCTCATAGTAATACATAAAATTATAAACACAAAAATCTGCAACGAGTGTAGTGCAAATATTTGATGGTGTTTTGCATATAAAGTGATAAAATATTTATTAAAAACACTACATTAACGTTAATATTTTGAAAATAGTCATGAATTTAAAATTTTATCATATCGATTTTCTCATATCACTACATAGAATTTGTCTCAATAGATATAAACATATAAAATCCGCAACGGTGCACGGTGAAAATATATCACAGTGTTTTACATATAAAATAACAAAATATTTAATAGAAATTCTACGTTAATGTTGTCATATCGACTTTTAAAATGTTATCGTATCGACTATCTCTTATTAGTACATTTTCAGTTCCTAGTCGTCTTGACTTGAATCGAGGCGTGTGGCAACGATGCAACAATTTAGTTCATTCTTGGCTTATCAATTCTGTTTCTTCTCCAATTGTGAAAAAAATTGCGTTCCTTGAGAACACTATTGATGTTCAACAAGATCTCAAAGAAAGATTCTCAAAATTGATCGCATCCGTGTTGCTAATCTATGTTTTGAGATCAATCATCTCAAGCAAGGCTCCAAATCTGTTCTTGATTACTTTACTAAGATACAAGGACTTCTGGAAAAGTTTAGTTCTCAAAAGCCATTGCCAACTTGTACATGTTCTCATCAGTGTAAATGTGATGATGTGGGTGCAGCTCATGCCTTTCATGTTGAAGATCAAGTAATTCAATTCCTCACATTTTAAAATGACAATTTTTCATTTGTTAAATCTCAAGTTCTACTTATGGACCATTTACCATCAATTAACAAAGATTCAAGAAGAAAGCAATAATATTTCCTTACCGATGATCCTAGTCTATCTACCAATGATCCTAATACACTAATAAATGCCGCTGATTCTAGAAAATTTCAAGCACATGTCAAAGGATCTTATAATGGTTCTTCTGGTAAACCTAGAAGATTTTGCACACATTGTAATAGGTCATAACACACCATTGAAGTTTGTTACAATAAACATGGTTATCCTCGTTGTTTTGGGAGACAAAATGTTTCTACAAATGTGTCTGGCAGTTATAATGGAGAGACATAGCTCCAGACTTCTGTTACTGAAGATGCATCAACAAGGAATCCACCCAGTATTTATCAAGATAAGTACAATCAACTCGTAGCTTTACTTCAACAAACAAATTTGATATCTACTCCTTCAAGCTCTAACTCTACCACTTCTCCTAGTTCCAATCATAGTTTTGCTTCTTCTAATGCTACTTCATATATTGTATCTAGTATTTCTTGTATAGTTAACCACAAATCTCAAATTCGGATCATTGACTCCGAAGCCAATGATCACGTGTGCTCTTCTTTACATTGGTTCAGTTCCTATTACAAAATTATATATATGGGTTCCTTGGTGATTGAACTTTGCAGTGTAATGGAAGGGTTGAAGCATGCTTGGATGTTTGGATTTGAGGCTGTTGAACTGCATGTTGATTCACAAGTAGTTGTTAAGATGCTTACAGGGGGGGAGATAATTAGTTCTTCAGCTTTAAAATTAGTTCAGCTGATTTGTTGGTTACTTCATTAGAATTGATAAGTGAAGATCTAACATTCCTACTATGCAATCAATATTTGCAAGTGATCGACTCAATTTGGATTGTGAGATGGGTTATACTTGAATTTTTTATAATTTATTTCCGACTTTGATTAGTCGTTTATTGTTAGCCGTTGTTGTTAGGACTATAGCCCTAGTAAATCTTAGACATAGGAGTACATTCGTGCCTATTTATAAATCTTAGACATATCTATAATTAATATGTTTTTTTTAAAAGCAAACTTCTATTGACAAAGAACAACTAGCACAAAATACATCAAACAAATAATTTTTGATTGGACTTTATTTACCTTTTAGTAGAACTTCGAATTAAAGGGTTAACACACAAAAAAAAAAAAAAAAAAAGAGAGCGAACACATTGCCTACATCAGCACTAACAAATAGAGATACTAGGTAAAGATACATCTCAATGTAACTACATCGCACGACGCTATCTTCTCCATTCTATCACTACAAACAAAGTTGATATGTAGATTTTATGTATAACTCTTACGAATTGCCATGTGTATAGATGTGTCTTATAAATTTTCTTTTCATATCTTTGTTGGTGTCTGGGGTTTGAACCCTGGACCTTGTATATATTATGTATTGTCTTTATCAATTGAGTTAAGTCAAGTAAGTATTAGCTAGTGAAATATTTAGAAAAATAAAATCATTATATCTTTTAACTTGTACTGAGGCTTATATTTAAGAATAAACTTTTTTTTCACTAAAAGAACGAATAGTTAGAGATACAGCTAGTAATTTTCAACCGTAATATTGGTAGTTCAAACACATTTATATACTTTACTGAACATTGAAGTTAGTTATGCACATGGGGTACCGATATAAATCTGTAGGTAACAATAATTGGAATCAAAGGCAAACTCATGTGTTACGACACTTGATTTTCTTCATCATGAAATAAAACATAAAAGGTTCCTTATTATATGAGCCATGTACATCTTCAACAACCAAAACAAAAGTCTATCTAGTTTTTTTTTTCTTTTTTAACATAAAGGTATGTCTAGTTGTATTGCGGCGAAAATGATTTTAAATGAATTGATCTTGTAAAATTTATTTTATCTGAAGTGACTTAAATGTAACGTTTATATTATAATTATTCATATGAATTGACCAATAGATTTAAAGTTAGTTGATTGTAAAAAAAATATATAAGTAAAAACTTCAAACTTTAGATTCAAGTTAGAACCGATTTTAGAGATAAAATCAATTTTACTTGAGCACATCCGAACATATCAAAATTAATTATACATCATTCAAATCACTTTTGCTAATTTAAAAGTGAAACCAAACATAGACGATATGTGAAAATTTTCCAACCATATATCATAATATTGCTTCCAATAGATCAAATAAAGATTGTACTATTAGAAAAAGAAAAGCAAAAAAAAAAGGCTAACATCAAGGCATGAGAAACACGACGGGATAACCTTATAATATGCTAATAAAGACAAAAAGGTGAGAAAGAATGTATCTTTTGCTTAAGCTTAAGTTTCACTCAGCACTCAACATTTTGCACTTTGCTTAAGCTTACGGGAAGTATCGGATTCTAGCTTCTCTTTCTTTATATGGGTTTCAACGATATGCTCAGTTCCTTACAGCAGCACTACCAATCTCTCATTGATACTTATTATTATTTTCATTCTAAGTGTCAAACTTACGAAATGAATCCTAACTCTATGATTCAGCCTCAAGATGAAGACGAAGATGTACCTTATGATTTTCAAGATGGTACGTCCAAACTCTCCTTATATTTATCAGGCTCTTTAAGTTGACGTTCAATTTTTTAATGTGACATTAAATATTTTATTTTGTGACAACAAATATGTAGCTGCCGTGTTCCGCGAGTTTGTAATGGAAGACAAATGGAAAGAAGTGATAGAAAAATACAAAGAACATGTATATTTTCACAAGATAAGAATAAAGGGAAGAGGAACAGCATTACATGTGGCAGTAAGCAATTCCAACGAAGACAGTGTAAAACGTCTTGTAGATACAATAGTAAAGAATGATGATCAAAGTGGTTTAACAATAAAGACTGAAAGAGGTGATACTCCTCTTCACCTAGCAGCATATAGAGGATTCAAAAGTATGTGTCAATGTATCATTGGAAAAAATGGTGAAAGGAAGGATTTGATTACAGACCGAAATGCAAAGGGAGAAACACCACTTTTTTGTGCTGTGCTTGCACGCCATAAAGCGACCTTTCTTTACCTACATCATTTTTTCCCATCTAATATCAGTATTGCTATCAATAACGTGGGTGCTACCATTCTTCACGTTGCCATTCATAGAGAAATGTTCGGTTAGTTCTTTCTCATCCCTTATTTTATTTATTCTTTTCTTCTTACTTTTCTTTTTTAATATTTTACTTTCTTTTTATTTGTCGGAAGAACCGATTCAAAAACATATTTTTATGTATGTGTGGTAAAGCAGTTTTAAATACAATTGATCTGTCTGGTAGGAATGGTTGAGTCGCAACGGTTGTAGAGTGCTCCGATGATCGTAACTGCTTTCAGTGCGGCGGCGATGTGTCTTCTGTGGTGGAACGAAGGGTGCCTGCAGGCACATTAGCACTACGACGATTAAGTCAGTACCAGAACTGAGATAGAAAGTGTAAGAAGTGTTGTGGAAAGTGTTGTGTACCTCGAGGGTGAAGCAACTTCACCCTTATATAGGCGCGCTTATGGCATAACCGTCTCTAGGTTATGCGGTGTATGATTAGGAGCCGGGAAGGACACATGTAGTATGATCCCGGCAATGAGGCGTGCTCTGGTGTGGCACGGTGCAGGCATGTTGGCGTGCTCCTTTGAGTGCGTTGTCTTAAGGCGGCGTATTATTATATACGTGTATCCGTGTGAGTGGTCCAGAACAGTTGCCCCGCAAGCCGTTGATGTCATTATGGCTCAATGGCTTTAGCAGAGAGAGGAAGGCGTTCGATCAAAGGTGCTCGTCGACAACTTAGTTTGGTGGCCTTCGATGCATTGTGTCAGGAACTTGAGCCCGCCTGCAAAGAGTGTGGCGTCCAGTAATTTCCTAAGATGGACGACCCTTAAAGTGTTTTGTTGTGAAGTTTTGCTTCCGCCCGTGAATGATGGCATTCGACTTTGAGTCAGTGGGAGTAGTTGGCACTTAATGCTTCAGGTGGAACGTTTGAAGATGTGGGAATTATTCAGTTTCATTTTCCACATGATCACCTTGTACTTCTTGAGAATTTGATGCAAAGCATTAAACTTTGGCGGCACATTCTCGTCCCTTTACTTATTCTCTGTCTGAGGTGTCTCTCTTTCTACTTCTACGAAAGAATCTGCTTGTCCTTTACATCTTGTTTTGACTTCAGCAACTCTTGTCGATTAAGTTCTACTTCTTACTGAAAAATCAAGGTATCCCGGCTCTTTTTCCAACTTCTCCACAAAAGAACTAGTAACCTTCACCTTCTTTAGTAATTTTAGCAACTTCTCCAAATTTTGTTCTTTAGCTTCCTCGTTAATTGCCTTTGGTTGTGTGATTTTGGTTGAATCCATGGTTACCTATTTCACACAATAATTGCAAGTTCGAGAAAAATTCTTAACAAGAATAATTTTGCACTTGATTTTAACTTTAAATTAGGTTAGGAGTTCATTCTTATGTGGTTACTTGACTCGATTGTATTCTAAATGCAGACTCGGTCTAAATTAACTTTTAAAGTTAACACCTAATGACACTACTAGTTAATCCTAAGACTCTATTACTAAATGCTAAACCTAACTCTAAATGCAAAATTAAATGATTGACTGCTAATAATTAACCTAATTAAACTAGACTTGATCTAATGTAGATATTATAACAACTGCTATTTTTACTACGAATCTCGAAAATGCAATGCGAAAAATAAAATAAAAACCTAAACTAAGACTAAAAAAAATAAAAATAAACGAATGTGGTTAGTTCCTAAATGGGAAAACAAAAAATAAAAATAAAATGGTTAGTACTAAATGGAAAACGAAAAAAATTAAACTATGTTAGTAATGACTATAACTAGACTAAAAAAAAATATGACTCAACTAGGACTAAATATTTTTGGTATTTTTTTGAATTTTATGGTATTTTGGTACTTTTGAAAACAGAAAAATAAAATGCAGAAAATTAAATGACAGAAAAATAAATGACAAAAAAATAAAAGATAGATAAAAATAAGTAATTTAAACTGTTCAGTCGAAAATATTAACAATCCCCGACAATGGCGCCAGAAACTTGATGGTCAGATTAGTGGCAAGTGTACCAATCGTTAACCAAGTAATAAAGTGATAAGTAGGGTATCGTATCCACATGGATTGTCCTTTCGTCCGAACAATTCATGTTACTTATTTTTGTAAGTTTGACGGTATAAAAGTTTAGTTGAAATTTTTATCTGTTTGCAACAGAGCAAGTTTACCTGTTTTGGTTGCAGGAAAGTAAGCAGCGGTTAGGATTCTTCTAATCCTGTTTATATATATGTTGTTGGATAATAAGTAATAGAAATGTCGCTTTTATTTATAGGTAGACTATACAAGTGAGGAGGTCGTTGGGACGTTACTAACCTACTTTGGTGTATCCCTCCAATGGCTAACTCCACCTGTTGATCGTACATTGATTCTTACGTGCGGGGCCTTGTTAATTTAAAGGTAATTGAAACATAAACTTAAATTGGCTTTCCAGTGTTTCCCAAGGCAATGAAGGCCAAGGTTCCCTTAGGTCTGCCCATCTATGAATCTTAGGACACTCATAGGACACTCTCTCTACGCTTTCTTAGTAGTTCTACAAAAGGGCAGCCCTAATCTACGTCCACCTTACAAAGGGTTTCAAGAGAATGGCTCTATTAGGTTGCAGCTTATTTAGGACAGCTAAGTACTTGACTCCCTAATTACTAACCAGTAAATTCCTAGGTTCAGTAAGCCACCACCTGACTAAGTGGGTTTTAGCCACTGAGTACCTACGTCTATGGTCAACAATTCCTATGGTATCTTTGGATAGTTAATAATCACCTACTTCCTGAACAGATAGTTATCAGTAAAGGGATATAAATATCAAGATATAAGCATCAAGTTAGTGATAACAATATTAGGCCCTGTCACATCCTAAGTACCTAATACAACTTAATAGCTAACAAAAGAATAAATAAATAAAATAAACGACATATTAAATTAAATAAATATCCAACAAAAAATATACAGAGGTTCATCTTAGAACTCTAACCTAAAAAGATTTAGTTATACAAGGTAAATAAAAACATACCTTAGAAAATCAAGGAGAAGATAGATTCTCTCCTGAAGCTCCTAAGTAGCCTTCCTCTTGAACTACCACAGTTCTGAAGCTTCGTCCTAGTGAAAGAGAGGGAATGAGGTGGTGACTCTCGCTGAACAGTTTTAGGGATGCCCTTGCCCAGGTGGAGTACTTCCAGGCTACTTTCAAGGTCGACCGTTCTTAAGTTTATCCTAAGCAAGAAGCTCATCAGTTGGTGCAACTCGAGGATCAGCCTTTTAACCAGGGGACCATTGAATGACTTGGTCGTGTTTGTCTTTGATGTATTTTGGTGAGCTTTGGACAGTTGCCCATATTACTGGTTTCCATTTTTTGTAATGGTTGGATTATTTCGGATTTGGTGTTTACGTCGTGCGTTTCTTTTCTTTTCTTTCTTGTTCCGCCCGAGCTTTTCCTTTCTCTTTGTGTTCACACATATTATTTCATGCTACGTTTCAGATTGTGTGTATCCTTATTCCGTGATATGTTAGGAAGGATTTCCTGGTCGTTTCGTCCGGGTCTCATTGATGCATTTTATTTCATGAGGCGCCCAGTTCGTTTAGTTAGCATTGATGCATTTTGTTTCTTGCGGCGGGATCTTCTTTACTTCTTTAATGGTGGCTTGGGGACCTTTCCCCCATCTACGCAAGTGTTGCATTTTTAATTCATATCGCGTTTGGAGGAGATTTTCTCTGATCGTGCGCCTTATTCTCCACATCTTCGCGAGTATCGCATTTTTAGTTCATGCCACGTTCGGTGGAGATTTTCTTCAACTGCCCGCCTTCTTCTACCCCTCTACGTGAGTTTCGTATTTTTAATTCATGCCGCGTTCAGAGGAGATTTTCTTCGACCGCGTGCCTTCTTCTCCCCCTCTACGCGAGTATCGCATTTTCAGTTCATGCCGCGTTCAAAGGAGATTTTCTTCGACCGCGCGCCTTGTTTCCCCCTCTACGCGAGTATCGTTTTTTTAATTCATGTCGCGTTTAGGGGAGACGGAGACTTCCTCTGATCGTGCGTCTTCTTCACCCCCTCTTCGTGATTATCGCATATTTAGCTCATGCCGCGTGCGGAGGAGATTTTCTTCAACCGCGCGCCTTC
>Ga0315913_1005677_pt1 | contig 15126 bp, 9 predicted proteins | sample MpolsnodulesMG_FD_207736 | JGI IMG/M metagenome (GOLD analysis project Ga0315913, IMG submission 207736) | Medicago polymorpha root nodule microbial communities from Los Angeles, California, United States - small nodules | ecosystem: Host-associated > Plants > Roots > Nodule | place: USA... | reverse complement strand
TATTTTTATTATTAATCAAATTTCTGATATTCATTTTTTCATTGTAGTGTTTTAAATTACAATGATGCAGATCACGATATCAATATGCTTCCGGTTCTCAAACGGATAGTTCAAAACCATATTCCAGTATGGGTTTATAGGTAATTAATTTTTGGTTAATTAAGTAAATTGTCCATATTAGAATTTTGTTTTTAGTCCCTAAAAAAACGTATTTTTTAGTTCATGCATCTTTTTTTTTTTTAGCATTTTTAAGGACAAAAAATGCTGATGAAATTTTTTACAAATTAAAAATGGCGATGGAAAATTTTACAAGGACTTAAAAGTGAAATTGTTTTTACTAGAGACTAAAAACGAAGTTATAGATATTTATAGAGATCATTTATTTAATTAATTAATTAACCCTTAATTTTTCTTAGTGAAAACTCATCTTAGTTTTTAAAAAAAACTATGTGAATAATTTGGTCCTCTTTAAAAAAAACTATGTGAATAATTTTGGTCCTTAGCAAAATAAAAAATAACTGGGATGACTTAGTCCTACATGAGGCACCATTAAAAAATAGACAATTAAGCTACTTGACAATACTTTTTTTTAAAAAAGAACCTTGACAATAATTAAAAAAGGACAATTTGATCCTCATAGTAATTAAAAAGAGAGAGAAAAAAAAAAGTCTCTAAATAACCTATTCTTCAATAGATAGTTTATTTTTGTTTATTTTCTTCTTTATCATTCAAACAAAGCCATAAATAAAATATATTATTCTATGATAAAAAGAGATATACAACATATTAAAAAAAAACATAAAAAATCCACGATTAAGGAAGTCCACAATTTATTTATTTTTAAGAAGAAAATATCCATGATATTAAAAAAAAAAAGTTTTTTCACTACCAAAAAAAAAAAATCTTTTTAAATATTATCAAGACTAAATTGTCTCTTTTTAATTATTGTTACGATTGGCTTAATTGTCCCTTATTATTACGGTACTTCGTGTAGGGACCAAGAGCATCCCCGATAGGGGAGACTTTGCTTCATAAATCATAAGTCTTGTTACTGTATAAGAGAAAAAGAAAAAGTAATACTTATAGGAGCAATTCTTATTTGGACACAACCTTTAATATTTTTTTGGTGTTGGGTTAAAGGGATAAGGTGTTAATGAGTGATGTACACATTAGTAAAATCATAAAATGGGGTTCTCTATTGTAGATGTTTTAAGTTGTCCTTTTTAGAAATTGAAGGTTGTTTTTTATTTCTCTCAAAAGAATCAATTTTGGATATCATAGTTCTTCTCAGATATTGAAGGTATCCTTCACTCTTACTTTTAAGCAAATGAGACTCATTGCCTATTATTATTTATTTTATACGTTTTGATTGGTAGCTCATTATATATGTTAACTTAATATTATGATAGCGGAGACCAAGATTCAGTTGTGCCATTACTAAGTTCTCGAAGACTCATTCGTGAACTAGCTCATGACCTGAATTTCAACATTACAGACTCATATAGAGTTTGGTTCCATAGAGGCCAGGTGTGTTTGTGTGCACACCAGTATGTGTTTATTAGTAACAATTTAACCATTTTCTACATGAAAAATTATTTTATTATGGTTTTGCAATTTTATTCACTTCTATTTTCTAAATTAATGTATGTGTAGGTTGGAGGTTGGGTAACTGAGTATGGAAATTTGTTGACTTTCGTCACCGTAAGAGGAGCAGGTCACATAGTACCTTATGCGCAACCTTCTAAAGCATTGCATCTATTCAGTTCCTTTGTACGTGGCAGAAGATTGCCAAAAACAACCCGACCTTAAAGTATTGATGAAATTACGTATGAATAAATGGGATATGAGTCTGCCAAATCTATATATCATATTAAAGTGTATGTTATATAGTCCAAATGGTTCGTATTACTTTGTTGATAAGTTAAAAATCTATTAAAATAGAGGAAAAATAACAAGATTCAGCGTATTATTTGTTCAGTACTATATATGAGAGAGAGAGAGAGAGAGGGATTGAGCTAGGGTTTTGCCTAGTGCATGGACGTTCCATCGCTGGAAAAGCATAATTTGTGATTCATGCACAACTTTGCGGTTGTTGATGCACATCTTTTTAAGCTTGCAATTTGCAACTGATGTGATGCATCATGCATCACAACACGCTCTTGCGAATGTGAATGATGTGGCGTCAAACTTGTCCCAACATACTCCTACAAAATAAAACTAATCATTAAAAAAGTTTAATATTTCGATTTTCGATTCATTAAATGCACAAGTTTTTATAAAAACTTTACTATTAAAGTCCTTAAAAAGTGTCTTTAAGGCATTCATTAGCATTTCCCGTTATTAAAATACTAAGACTTTGTCTGGTGAAAAATAGCAAAGAGCTCATAAGTTAGTTTATACTATTAGATGAATTTATGGAGGATAATGATAAGATAGTTTAGCACATTGAATTTGTATTGGTTAGTGAAATTAAAGGTTAAATTAACTTATAAATACGAAATGACATAAAAGTGATACATTTGATCAATTTATTTTTTTTCAATTAAGTTAATTTGAGATAGTTAATGATAATGATGAGATAGTTTAGTACATTGATTTTCGATGGGTTAAATTGAGATAAATAACAATAAGTTATAAGTTTTAAACGATAAGCTACTTTGATAAGTTTATAAAAATACGCTATAAGTTGATAAAAATAAGATATAAATGTGTGAGAACTCTTACTATACATGTCTTTTTTAGTCAAATAAACTTATATGACATAAGTTATGAGCTTAAAATTTGTCATACCATATAGACCCTAAGCGCATCTTCAAGAAGGTATCTAAATGATTTTAATTTTTCTTCTCTTCATTGAAGGAACTGAAGAGCATCTCTCCCAAGGGTTTCATCAATGAATTTCAAACACTATGCGACCATTACATAATTTTTGTTTTCATTGGAGCATATCTACATGGCAATCAAAATTCCATACAAAATTACAAAGTACCTTATTTAACCTACCGTTCTATGGTGGGGTTTAGCATGGGAAAGGGGGGTTGTTTCCCACCATGGGAAAATTGTTTTTGTCCATTAGATCAAATGAGAAACACATTCTTATCATGGTCTACCAACACTTGATTATTTTTTCACTTTATCTTTCACTTCCATTCTCTCTCCACCATGCCTCAATCACCCACCATTCCACCAACAACATCAAGCAAATGTACAAATACCCTTAAAACACAAACGGACAAACCAAATAATAAAATCTTTAACATGTTATCTGAACACGAATGGCTTACTGCAAATGTTTTTTCTTTCATTCATAAAATCCAAAGCAAAAACACATAAAAAATATGAAAGGTAGTGGTAGAGTTATATTAATAATCAAGAGCAATTGTTGTTCTTTTATTATTTTTGTATATTGATTATTATTACTACTTTTCTTACAATCATTTTTGTTTTTCTGGAGTTTTTGTTCTTTCATTGCTCTTTCTTTATTGCTCTTTTGTGGGCTGTGGAGTATAGGTTTGAAAAAGGGGTAAAAAAAAATCAAATCTTGATCGATAGATATAAAACTAGAGAACAATACCCCAAAATGTGATGGTGGGATGAGAAACTGAGAATAACAGCAACAATGGAACCATGGTGAAAGAATAGGATGGTGGAGAGAGAATTGTAGTGGAAAAAATAATCAAGTGTTAGTAGACCATGATAAGAATGTGTTTCTCATTTGATTTAATGGACAAAAACAACTTTTCCATGATAGGAAACAACTCCCCTTTCCCATGCTAAACCTCACCAATGTATGTAGGATGAACTAGAATAGCAGGCATTGTTTGTTTTTATGGTGGGAATCCTCTTCACCGTGTTTGTTCACCACTGCAATTTAAAACTTTTAGTTTTCACGTCTAAATTTGCATTGGAACACGAAAAAGTGAAACCCACCACCAAACTAATCATAGCATAAATTTAACATTCTTCCTTTAAAAAAAAAAATCTTTTTAACACTCTTATTATTTAACTATTTTATATGCTAAAAGAGAAATGTTAGCAACACACCTTATAACACACTCTCTTTGATTGGTTAAAATTCACATGGTGGATCCATGTGAATTTTAACCAATCAAAGAAAGTATGTTGAAAAGTGTGTGTTACAAAGTGTGTTGCTAGCATTTCTCATACTAAAATTGTGATTTTTAAAAATTATAAAACCATGATATTTCCATACATTTAATATTTACGTATCAATTCATGAGTGTAAATTAATTTAAAAAAAGTAGTGATATTAATGTAACTAAACTAAAAAAATAAGGAAAAAGAAAAGAAAGCAAAGAAGTATAAAACGGTGCGTTAAGGTCTCGTCGTCCTCGGTCGCTGGTGGTGGATCTGAACTAGCGAGTTAATTTCCTCAACTCTGAAACCTTCTTCTTCTTCTCGCCTTGTACGCGCTGCAATTGAACTTCCTCATTGATTCACAAAATGGCGCTGACATCATCCGCGCGTGATTACATAAATCGCATCTTACAAGACATATCTGGCATGAAAGTTCTCATCCTCGATTCTCAAACGGTAACAATGCTATCAATGACTATCAATTTTTCATTCACAATCAACTCTCACTTATGCTAGTTTCAATTGTTATTGCAATTATGCTTTGGTTTCATTTTTTCTTTTATGATTCTTTTGGATCACGAGTAAATTGTAAACACATAATTGCCTCTGTTAATATCTTACGGAATTTGATTGACTCTAATGTCATTATCAATACCACAAGTTACACAATTTAAATATCAAATTCAAGCTGGTGGTTCAAATGGAGATGGCCTCAGGTGTTTATTTTATGTGTTATGAAAGTACCGCTCAAGCTGAAAGACAGGCGATGTTGTATGAGATAGAGTGTTGGGTTGTAACTTGTAAAGAACCAACACGAAAATAAATTAAGTATAACAGAGATGAGGATGTTCCTTTGATGTGTGGTAAAACTAGATGTGATAGGATTATAAATGACATCATCAGAGAGAGAGAGAGAGAGAGTGAGAGTTGGGGTAGCACCCATCGTAGAAAAGATGGTAGAAACTCAACTTAGGCGCTTTGGGCATGTTGAGAGAAGACATGTAGATTTTATAGTCAAAAAACACATCAGATATAGAGTAGTCGAATCACTAGAGACGATTCAAGACCTAGAAAAACTATAAGAGTAACTATTAAGAAAGATCTAGATATTAATGAGTTGGATTGATATATGATAGAACATTATGGGTCGATCAATTATTAAGTTATAATGTTGTTATGTGCTTGTAAAGCTATTACCTGTGGGTTATATTGGCAAGATGCCAAAGAATTTTGTTTTACTTCATCAAATCCACAAATCAACATACCATAGTAACTTGGTGGTACCTGGATTATTTGATTTTTGGTTGTTGTTGATAAGGAAATGCATTGTTTTCCCTCGAATTTTTGCAGGTAAGTATTGTGAGTGTTGTGTATTCACAATCAGAGCTTCTTCAGAAAGAAGTATTTTTGGTAGAGTTGGTTGATTCAATTTCCAAGTCAAGCGAACCAATGTCACATCTCAAGGCAATTTACTTCCTTCGACCTACATCAGAGAATATCCAGTATATGCGTCGTCAGCTGGCTAGTCCTAGATTCGGAGAATATCACCTATGTAGGTTCTTTAATTGTTTTGCTTGACTCTTAGATAAGATATAGTACAATTCTTCTTATGAATTGAGTTTGTAATTTCTCTAAGTTCTCTAAGTTAATAGTGATTGTCATCGATTCATTTGAAGACTCTCTTTAATCCATTCTGAAATTACAGTTTTCTCCAACATATTGAAGGACCATCATATTCACTTACTTGCCGATTCAGATGAACAGGAAGTTGTCCAGCAAGTTCAGGTAACTGCTCATGGGGTGCACACTCTAATTTTAAAGTTTGTAGTCTGTAAGGACTTATGAACTTTGATATAACCATTTTATGATATTTAAACTTCTCACTAATTTTGTGATAGTAGATGCTTTTCCAACCCTTATATATTCCGTCTCATTATTTTTGTCATTTAATTAAGGTGTTGTGCACATTTTAAGAAAACCATTAATTACATTCGTTTCTATTGTAAAATAATATCCTTTGACTACATTGTCCGTATTGTAGTAGGAGTTTGGTGGAATGACTTATTATTGTTATTAATATAGTGGAGATGTAAATAAATAAGGGTATTATAGGAAAAACGTAATTGATGCTTTCTCGATATTTTAAAGTGACAGATAATAAAAACCAGTTTATAGTATCAAAATAATATTATAAATTCTCATGAAACATGTTCCGGATAGAAGGGCATTCTAATTCCTCTTAATTGTGACCTTTTCTATTTACTGTCCAGTTTTTTATCTGATAAATGACTTTTCGCACTGTTGAACTTGAAGCTTTGGACCCCCTACCCTTTGTGTTGCAATCTCGAATGATGGTTTTTGTGTTGCAAAGTTTAATTCTGATACATTTGTTGCCCTGATCATCCAGGAGTACTATGCAGACTTTGTTGCTATTGATCCTTATCATTTCACTTTCCACATGCCTTCAAACTACATTTATATGCTCCCAGCTGTCGTAGATCCTTCAGCATTGCAGCGTTTCAGTGATCGGGTTGTTGAAGGTCTTGCTGCTGTTTTTTTGACCTTAAAACGGAGACCAGTTATTAGATATCAAAGAACATCCGACATTGCAAAAAGAATAGCACATGAAGCATCTGTGAGTTCATGCCACCTTGTCTAACTTGTATTTTGTGGTTTATTTTAAATAATTGATGTTGCATTTTAGCTACTTGGTCGATGGTTTCTGCAAGTTTAAGCTTTTATACTTCGATCATTTCTATGGTTCTGAATTGCATAATGCATTGGGAGTATCTCTGAGTATATGCATGCTTGAATCCAATCTATTTGTTATTTGGCTGGCAATTTGTGCACCACAACATGCCATCTTATATCATTAATGATTGTGCTGGCATACATTGCGAAACTAATTTACTTTATTGTGCATGAAACAGAAACTAATGTACCAAGAGGAAAGTGGTCTTTTCGATTTTAGACGAATGGAAGTTTCTCCTTTGTTGTTGGTGATTGACAGGAGGGATGATCCTGTAACCCCATTGCTAAATCAATGGACCTATCAGGTATCAGTGAAATTAAAACAAGTTTAGTGCTTACTAACAAGCTTACAGCTGAGTGATTTCATAAAAAAAATTATGCATATAGGTGATGCTCATTTGTGGTGTTATATTGTACAGGCTATGGTTCATGAATTGATAGGAATCCAAGATAACAAAGTGGACGTCAAATCCATTGGTAAATTTCCAAAGGATCAGGAGGTTGGATACATTTCTTGCACTGGGTAATATGTCAGAAGCATATCACAGTCTTGTTTTTGTGCTCATTGAAAAGTAATTTTTTTACTAATTCTTGTCGCAGGAGGTTGTTCTGTCATCGGAACAAGATTCCTTTTTCAAAGCTAACATGTATGAGAATTTCGGAGATATTGGTATGAATATCAAGCGACTGGTTGATGAATTTCAACAAGTGGCAAAGAGTAATCAGAACATCCAAACAGTAGGTTTGTACTTTTTATTCTCTCACATTTCAGAGTACTTAAATCCTTTCAGCTGTTACAGTTATGAACTTTAAAACTCACTTGTACATGATAATACACGTTATTAACACCTGCCGATTTCATGATTTAACTCTTGGCAGAGGACATGGCCAAATTTGTTGACAACTACCCTGAGTACAGAAAAATGCATGGGAATGTGACAAAACATGTGACTTTGGTAACAGAAATGAGCAAGATAGTTGAAGAGCGAAAACTTATGTTAGTTTCACAAACAGAACAAGAGTTGGCTTGCAATGGAGGGCAAGGAGCTGCTTTTGAGGTATATATTAGTCTTAAATATTTGAAATTCTCCTTTGGCTGTTCTCAAAAGTTAAGTGTTTTTATGACCATCAAATAAACTAAGAAACATACCAGTTATTTACTAGTACCAATGTCAGTAATGTCACTATGTATATTGCATACAGTCTAATTTCTGAAATTTACATGATTATATCTAAATTATTACCCCACCAGTAAAAAGCATTTGAAGGAACAGAAAAAATGGGAGAATCCTTTTAAGCTTTGCAATATTTTTTGTAACTTATTTTTCGCCTGCTTTCCACATGGTACTTGCTGTAGCAGCATTTATTGGGGTGGTTCTAGGAAAATAGAAAGCTAATCTAGAGTAATTTTTTCATCTCAGTGCTGATATTTGTTCGAAAGGATACACTATCCTTATTGTAGTTAATCCGTTATCTGTCTTCGGAAACTCTACATTGTTCCCTAGGAAATTAATATTTGATTAGATGAGTTATTGTAGCTACTCTGTTCTTACTTAGTTCTTTCTTTTCGATGTGGGGCTTTTTACTCACTGAATTTCCAACAATATATGAGTTAAGGACAAGGAACCGCAACAAAGTATAATAGTAAACAAATCCCTGAATAATATCTGTTATTAGTTTCACTCTACTAACAATCCATGTTTAACACAACAAATTATTTGTCATGTGAAGCAGTCTTATTTTTATCCAACCGACATGTAAAAATGCAACTCTATTTTTCCCTGTTAATTGTTGTTATATGTACTGGTAGTAACAGTTTTAAAATAATGAAGTTAACATGATTGAGTGATAAGTGATAACTTTGGTCTCTATGTACTCATTTACAGGCGGTGACCAATCTACTAAACAATGAAAGCATATCAGATATGGACAGACTACGTTTGGTCATGCTATATGCTTTACGATATGAGAAGGAGAGCCCTGTTCAATTAATGCAGCTTTTCAACAAACTTGCTTCCAGATCTGCCAAATACAAACCTGGGGTAAATTTAAACTGTTGTCTTTCTTCTTAAATCCATATATTCTTATGCATGAATTCCTGAACGTCTCTTAATCCTTAACGGATGTTATCCAATTTTAAACCTTAGATAAATAGCAGTGGTGGTGAAATTATTTTTGGTTGTGTTGTCTTGTCATATCTTCGGATTTAGGTTACAAAGTAGAAATTTGGATTCAATGAGATTGATTAATTTAAGAACAGCATTTAGATGGATGATTTTGCTGCTTTTGATATGGCTACACGAGAAAGTTTCTGATATTGATATCTTCATTGTGGCACAACAGCTTGTCCAGTTTCTTTTGAAGCAGGCTGGTGTTGACAAGAGAACTGGTGATCTTTATGGAAATAGAGATCTAATGAACATTGCGCGTAACATGGCTCGTGGACTGAAGGTTTGCATTAAATTAAATATGCTTTTTATCTTTATAATATTGGTAAAATTTGATTTGATCTGTATAAAAAAAATAAAAATCGTTTTTTGTCTCTATATTTAAGAAAAATAGTATGTTTTTAGTCCCTCACTGAACCCTTACATGGGACTAGAAGTGCAAAGTTTTTGTATTTTTAGGGACTAAAAAGGTATAAAAACTGTATAGGGACTGGAATCAATATTGTCAAACTTTTCAGGGACAAAACCATATTCAATCATCAAATTATTTATTATGACCACTGTAGCATCGTATGCTTGATGATGTGAGTCTTGAATCTCAAAATACTTGTTTTGAGTTTTGCTGCAGGGTGTTGAGAATGTTTACACCCAGCACCAGCCGCTTCTGTTCCAAATCATGGAAAGCATTGTCAAAGGACGGTTGAGAGATGTAGACTACCCATTTGTTGGGAATCACTATCAACAAGGAAGGTTTGTTGCTATGAAATATAAACTCTTCATTGTAATTATATTTGTGAACTTCTAGAGGTCTCGTGGTTTTATAAACCAATGATTTATATCCAAATTTGTGATGCCACTACATTGTTGCCTGTTTCTCCATGTTTATTATTACCATAGAACTGTGGAATAATCTGAGTTGTGAAACTGGTGACTGTATAAAAACCAGGCCCCAGGACGTAATTATCTTCATTGTTGGCGGGACAACATATGAAGAGTCACGGTCTGTTGCTCTACAAAATGCCAGTAATACAGGCGTTCGGTTTATACTTGGTGGCTCTTCTGTTCTTAATTCGAAAAGGTATGATTAACTCATAAAGATAATTTAGATTGGATTAGTGAAAATGTTCATTTTTCCTTACAAACTGTACTTTCACTTTGGCATGCTAGCAATAATGATTTTTATTTTTGGAAATTGATAGTTGCAGGCTATTGACAAAATTTTAAGTAGTCATGGTATGGGCTTACTAGAGGCTTTTTCTGATTTTATTTACAATTTTACTGCTAATTCCAAAAATGTCACATCATTTGCACTTTTTCATATTTCCAAATACTTATACAAGAAATGGTAAAATGGCATGGCATGTTGTTGTTTTCACCATTTCTTTTACAAACTTCAAAAACAGTAAACAAATGAAAACTGCGACCTTTCTAAATTTTTTTGAAAAATCATAAAATAAAAACACAACCGTTTTTCAACCCAAATAAGTTCTTAGTTATTTTGAATGTTGTATGAAGTTAGTCATTGTCATGGTTTGGGTGATAAAGTTTATTGGGTAGGTCTTCGATGTTACTTGTAGATTGAAAGATTTTGTTACACTTGTTTTTTTATTGATTGGTCCTGGGTTGATTAGTTTAGCAGCAAAAACATCCAACATTTGCTTTGCACAGGTAGCATTTTGGATTCTTAGAACAGAGGTTTACTTCTTGAATTTGCAGGTTTTTCAGGGACTTGGAAGAAGCTCAGAGGGTAGCTCGTTCTAGCACCTCTGTTGTTTGAAGTATATCCTGGCATATTTTGCATCATGTGGACGATATAGATATAGTTTTTACAGCTTCAGGCTGGGAATTTTAGTTTTGTGCCTATGTATATGTATAAAGAAAAAACTGCTAAAGGAGTTCGATGTTGGATATAGACTCAGTATTCAATCCATTGTTGATCTAGAAGACAATCACCAACCGTTGATCAATTTAGGTGCTAATCGGCTCCTTGCAATTGAGTGCGATCCAAGAGCAAGTCACCCATGGCTCGTTCCTCTCTTCTCGGAAAAATAGTGCACACAAAGCATATAGGTACAATGAAAGAAACCTTTGGATTTGCCAAGTCTTCCATCATCTTTTGGCTAATCTAGTATCAGGTTTTATTGACACTGGCTGATGAAAGAACAATTTTGTATAAAATGCCCCATTCTTTTGTATACTAAAAGACATTCCATTTGTAGATTCACTGCTTCATAATTTTCAAGTTCAGATTGTGCGTCTGAAATTTGATTGATGTCATTTTATGTAATGCACAGTTGCAACGTTGATGGCATGGCATTATGTGTCTGCCTGGGATTGTCTTGTAAAGATGATAACTGTTGATTAGTGTCATTTCACTTGTTCTCTTCACCGAATAAATTTGGGTGTTATTTTTTTATTTTTTTTAAGGAAAGTTAAATTTTGGTGGTGGCCGGGGTTCGAACCTCAGACTTTGCATATATTATGCATTGTCCATATACCAATTGAGCTAAGCTCACGAGGACTAAAGACAATTAAATTGATGAAGTATTAATTTTTTAAACTCTATTTTCCACATCATTAAACCATTAAAAGGTTCTAAATAAACCTAAATCAAAAACACCCCGAGCACACAGCGCTCATTTTTTTTATTCTTTGCGGAAACAAGATTTCTCTCTCTAATCTTTCACTCTCTGACTTCTCTCTAAACAACCTCTTCCACCGCCATTCCTGTTTTATCCAAATCCCTCTCAACAAGATGTAGATATTGTGTACGGTGGTGCGATGAGAGTCTCTCTTCTCCGCACCACCCTTTTCCGGTCTGTTGGTGTTGTGGCAAACTCTTCCTCCGGTTCCTTTGTGCGGCGTCGTTTGCATAGGAGGTGGTTCTCCTTCTCCAGATCGTTGTCCGATTGCCTTTTGTTCGGTCCTCATCACCGTTCACAAGGTTGTTTCCGGTTGTGTGTGTTTGTGTTTTCACCTTTGACTGGATTTTGCTCGGTGTTGGCTCTGTTGCAGTGGTGAGATGGGTAGCAGCGCTGTCACTGTTTGTCTGTTTTGGCTAGATCGACGGTGGTTTGCTCGTTTGATCTAGTTTTTGCTTTTGGTTGCTTGATGTTTGTATGTACTTTTTTTTTTTGCTTTTCGTACTGTTTGGTTGTGTTTCAGATCGGAGACTGCAGCGGTGGTAGTTTTGGCCTTTTTGTGGTGATTCGTAAACACGAAAGGGTGTGGTTCTTTTAACCCGAAAGGGTTGTTTGGGTTCTTTGAAATCGGTTGAATTGGTGCTCCTGTGCTTGAATCTCTGATGTTCCAGGTCTGTTGAGATTTGCAGGCCTCAAGTTTTCAGGGTTACCTTCTCCGGTACTGTCCTCTAATCTATCTCAGTCATTGTGACTGTTATCGGACTGTTAAGCTCGAAGAGCTATTATACCTGCTGCTTTGTTCAGGGGGTTGCTGGTACGTGGATCTAGATACCATGTTGGCGGTCGATACATTTGCCAATTCAAAACCTTTTTTGATTCTATGGTTGTCCACTCTTCACATTTTTTTGTAATCTGGTTTAGTGCTCGTACGCGGGCATGCTAGGTTGCGTTCGTGAGGTGTGTTCTTTTTGTTAGGATTAATTAGGGTAGGGCTACCTGGTTTGTATTGTATTGGATTATTCTCATTTGGGTTGTACCTGGGTCAGGTCATATGCCCCCCAGTCTTTGTATCTCTTTATTTTTATTTATTATATTTTTGTTTCTTGCTAAAAAAATAAATAAATCAAAAACACCCATTTGCTGGCTGTTTCTCCGTATTCTTTTTCGAGTAGTGATATTTGAACAACCATTTGATACAACTTTTGTGACAATTTTTTTTCTCTCTCTTTTCATTGGTCAAAAACAATGGAGAGAGGAAAAGGAAGAGAGAGAGAATGAGAGAATAATGTGAATATGAGAAAGAAAGTTGTCAAAAACTTGTCACAAAGTGGTTGTACAAATATCATTTCTCTTCTTTTTCTTCCTCTAATAATATTCTCACTGTTTCCATGTGTAAAAAAAAAAAACCATTAAAATTTATCGAACAATATAAATTAAACTAATTAGAAATTATAAAATATAACTTAAAACATTAAAAGGGTTAGATTAAAAAGGGGAACCCTAGGTTACTAATAGTGCTTGGGAACCCTAAGAATGAAATAAAATGACACCAATTACCTTTTTGTTTGCTCATAAAATCATTTTTAACATTTTTTATTGAGTTTATTGTGCATATTAAAGTTAAATACATAATAGAAATCATATATAAATTAAAAACATTGATTTTTTTAGTTGATATTAAAATCCTTGATTGAAATTTGTATTTAACACTTTAAATATCATTTTTTGTGGTGGCCGGGGTTTGAACCCGGACCTTAGATATATTATGCATTATCTATAATAACTGATCTAAGTCAAAATGGACACTTTAAATATCATTTAATCAAATAGGGAAGTTTCTTAAGATTTTATTTATTAAATATTATAAATAAATTAGAAGTGATTTTAATATAAAAAAATGTAGTTAGTATTATTTTAATCCATTCTTAGTTTTTTGGAACAATTCTTTTGAAAAAGTGTTTTTTTAAGGGTTAATATGTCTTTACCCCTATAATTAGGGCGAATTCCGGTTTACCCCATAAAAAAAAGTTTAGATTCCAACTCTATAGTATGAAGATTCTCCACAAAACACCCCTGTAATATGAAGATTCTCCACAAAACACCCATGACCCCATCTAGACGCTGACGTGGCATGCCATTGTATAATTATTTTAATTTATTTTTTTTAAAATCTGACACATGTGTAATGGACACTGACGTGGCACGCCACTGTGTAATTATTTTAATTTTAATTTTTTTAAAACCTGACATGTGTGTAATGGTTTAAAAAATTATTTTTAAAAAGATAAAAAATAAAAAAAACTGAAAATTAATTTTCAAATATTTAAAAATAAGAAAAAAATTTGGATTTTTTTAAAAAATAAAAAAATTCAGAAAAAAATTAATATTTTTTTACCAAAACATTCAAAAATTATCTTATATTATTTTTTTCGAATATTTTTAAAATTTTAATTTAATTTGGATTTTTTTAAAAAAATTTCAAAAGTTTCAAAATATAGTAAGTTTAGGATTTTTTAAAGAAAACAACCCCTTTTAGTTCTTTTGGACTGGCTGTTTCTTTTCAAAAATATCCTCAATTTTCAATACAAATAACACATGTAACAAATAAATAAGAATAAATTTAAATATTAAAAGAATTTCCAGATTATTTTTATCCTCAATTTTTAAATATTAAAAAATATTCTCAAATCTGTAACACATCGCAAAAAATATTATGGAATTTTTTTTCCTAAATTTGAATTTTCCTAAATTTTTAAATAAATTTGTATCTAGTTTTTTAAAAATAAAACTATTTTCCAGATTTTTTTTTTGTTGAGAAAATTTAAAAAAATTCTTTTTCGAAAAAAAAAATCTGTTTTAAATTTCGAAACATATATATCTCCAAATTTTCGAAAATAATTTGAAATTTTTTTTCAAAATAAAAATTTTGAAATATATATTTCAAAATTTTAAAAAACTATGGAAAATTAAAAAATTTTGAAATATATATTTCATGTAAATTATAAATTTTGGAATTTTCGGGAAATATATATTTCAAAATTTTAGGGAAATATTTTTGGTAAAATAAAATCCTATTTTTTTTTAATTTTTACAATTTTTTTAAAAAGAAATTGGCACAAATGCCATGTGTACCTTTAAAAAAAATTAATTATACAGTCAACACGCCACATAATCAGATATGCACAGTTAGCATGCCACTCAGCTCGCCATGTCAGCAATTCTGCATAGTTACATGAGTCGGGTGCTAAAATCAAAGAATCTTATTTTACAGGTTGGAATCTAAACTTTTTTTTTTTATAGGAGATAAACCGGAACTCACCTAAATTACAGGGGGTATAAATGAAGTAGATAAAATAGTCACAAGGAAGGGGGGGTTTGAATTGTGACCCTTTAAAAATTATCCTGAAACTTAAAAACAATTCTCAAGTAGTTTACTTGGAAGTGTTAAGTTAATATTCTGACTTCAG
>Ga0315913_1005676_pt1 | contig 15128 bp, 10 predicted proteins | sample MpolsnodulesMG_FD_207736 | JGI IMG/M metagenome (GOLD analysis project Ga0315913, IMG submission 207736) | Medicago polymorpha root nodule microbial communities from Los Angeles, California, United States - small nodules | ecosystem: Host-associated > Plants > Roots > Nodule | place: USA... | reverse complement strand
AAATTCTCCTTCCCCGACTCCTTCTCCGGCAACTTCACCTCCAGCGCCAACACCAACTCCAACTCCCTCTCCTCATTCCGATTCACCACCAGCACCTTCACCAGATAATTCTCCTTCTTCTTCGCCTTCGCCTTCACCTACACCATCACCAGCGCCATCTCCGGATGAAGCGGCGGATAACAACGCAATTAGCCACACCGGCATCGGCGAAGAAGGAAAATCGTCCGGCGGTGGAATGAGTTCTGGCAAGAAAGCGGGAATAGCGGTTGGAGTGATTGCGGCGGTTGGTGTGGTTGCATTGGGAGCGATGGTGGTGAAGAAGCGTAGACAGAATATTCAGAGATCTGAGTATGGATACACAGCAAGAAGAGAACTTCTGTAAAAGATTCGATTTGATTGAATGTATGAGTTTATGTCAAAGATTATACAATTTATTAGAAGTAATTAGCATTCATTCGTATACTGTGCTAGATTTTTGATTATGATTACTATTGATTTTTTTGCAATAATCTGTTAATGATTTGGATACATTTTGAAGATTTTTAAAATTTATCCATTGTAGTCAACTATAGTCATTGATCCCTTATCACTGTGCACTGTATTTTGATGGAGTATTTTAATTTAACCATTGTAAATGCTTTGAATTTATTCCATTCATGTTGATTAAATAATCATTTCCATGCGAAATTACTGATTCATTTAATCAACGGTTCGTGTATAAGTTATTATTCGAGCAATTTATTTTTAAAAAAGTTAGAGAAATGCTTTTTTGGTGGTGGCCGGGGTTCGAACCATGGACCTTGAGTATATTATCTACCAACTGAGTTAAGCTCACGAGGACTAAGTTAGAGAAATGCTAATGAGCGTGAGACATTCTATTAAACCAAAAAAATTTATAAAATTTTGTGCTTTCAATGTATTAAAAATTAGAATATTGTATTCTTTTAAATAATAAATTCTTAATTAGGTCTTAAAAAAATCTTAATTAAGAAAATGTTAATAAATATTTTTAGAGCACTTTGTTCAAGATTATATATATCTACCATTAACTTTTTTTTTAAAAGGATATCTACCATTAACTTGTAATAAATAACTTTGAGATGAAATTAATTAAATTTATTTTTTTTAAGGAAAAATTAATTTGAATTTTATTAGAAGTCAAATGTCACATCCACACCAAAAAAGTCAAATGTCACACAATGATATTTAATTTTTATTTTTAGAAAGAAACACAATGATATTTAATGTGAGATGATTATTTTACCACATAGTAATCTCATTGCATTAATTCTTGTAAAAAAAAAGTCTCACATGTATTTAACTTTCTAAAAAAAAGAAAAACTGATTCTATTTAAAAATTGGCAAAGTAATCCAATTTTTTTCCAAACATAATTCAAATTAATATAGTATTCAAATATAAAAATTCAACAGAAATGATAAATCATCTGTAATGTCACAAAATAGATGCATGAACTACACCACCAACAGTATGCTAAGCAATTGAACAACTTAAGATCTCTCCATTTACTAAAAGTAAATTAGTAGTGCAATTTGGTGAGAGATGGATAAAAACAAGAAATGTAATGGATCTTACTATTATTAATTATTTTAAATTTTTTTGTATTTTTATTTCTCCAAATAGAAAAAATAAAGAGACTAATAAATTAAAAAGATTTTGACTCGAATTGAACCTCCCCTACAAACTCAGAGCTGGTCAGCTATATATGTAAACCCTTTAAGTCTGTCCCTCAAATAATTCATGGGTTGCATGTGATTGTCAAAATTGAAAAATGTCAAAATTAATTACTTGTATGTTTAGATAATTACTTTTCGGAAAATATTAACGTGTGGCCTTAAGACACAAGTTAATGAAATAAATATAGAAATAATTCATTAGAATGTGTGCATTATATTTAATCTTTAATTTTTTAATGAGTTGAATGCACAAAATTTTAAGAAATATTTCTTCTTTTAAATTTCTTAACATATGGGCACAAGTTAACACTATCCTAAGTTTTTTCTCTTCCAAAATTGAATTTAAACATGCATGTGATTGTCATTGTTCAAGTTACACGTGGTCATTAATACAAAGGGGCAAAGCAAAGCACTCTCTACTCTCTGCCTCTCTGGTTGGTCTGTATCCATAATGCAGTTGCTTGCAGAGTCTAGTGACCCAGCTTTATTTCGTAGTTGTGTTGAAATTAAATTCCTTACACTGCTTCTAAAAAGAATTGATTTTACCTTTAAATTTTGTTCTAATTTGAAATTATGATTTATTACTTTGAACATGATTTTTAAACTTAAATCTATTTCAACACTCATTTTTACGTGTATCAAATATAATCTTTTCATTTAACTCACTTTTAATTAAAATCAATTTTACAAGATTCAAAATCAAACTTTATGACCACATTAAAGATATACACTATACAGCATAACATGACAGTGATCATTGGCCAATCAAACGAACTGTCCTTTTGAAGACAAGTTATTTCTTCCCTTACCTTGTGCTTGTGTACTTTCTTGAAGACAAAATTAGGTTCTGCCACAGGATTGAGATGACACTTTCTTCATGCGTTAAACTATGTACGTATACTGTTGTTCTATTTGTCAATTTAAAAAATGCAGCACAAGAGATACATATAATCCCTTAATTATTTGATCATAACTTCAAGTGATTAGTTTTTACAATTGTGTGCGGGTAATACTTTAGCTTAAACAAAACAAAACAAAAATTTATATGAAAATTGTGCATTAAAGAAGGAAGATGGTTTTTCAAACAAAAGGAGATGAGTAGCAAACACTAGTTGACAGCTTCACTAGTTGAAAACAAAATTAATGTTTAAAGTCATTATAATCAAATCAGCTTTACAAAAAGTTATAATATAATTTTGTTTCTTTCTAAAGATAGAAAATAACGTCTGATATTTAAAAAACTATTAAACAAGTAACATGCTTCTTTAATCATATAGTGATGAGATGGACTCTATCAAAAGTAAATTTTTGACAAACAAGTAACATAATTCATGATGCACAAGTAACATGATAAAGCATACAAATCCTTTGGTTTCCTTATGTGCCTAAGATGTCACAACAAACACAGCAGTAGTCCACTAATTCATAATGCGCTTTTACCAAAGATAAAAAAGATAATTATCACTTAGTAACATGTTAGGTTCTCAAAAAACCTAATTTCACTATTACAGAATAATATAATGAGCTTTTAAAACACATGACACAAAGCTTAGTGCAACTCATGCATGTGTCTGTTTCGAACATTGTCAAATGTAGGTTTATGCACCCCCAAAGATCTTGTGGCATAACTTATACACATTTCATGGAAAGAAATTAGCTTGGAGATATTTTCTCTCATGTCCAAGCAAAAGAATTGATTTTTGTAAGCGAAAAAATTACGCCTAGAACGTGGCACTGCAAATGGATCACAAGAATCACAACTAATTTAAGTAATCACACTTCCTCAACAAAAGCATGCTTCTCCAAGATGGCAACTGTCTCTTCCTTTGCGCTACAAATAGAAGGCGAACAAGCACACAATCAATGCATTTTTATGAAACACAAAATTCATTTGTAAAATATCAAATGTAAATTATAATCCAAAAACTAGTTTCTTCCAAACATGTAACCTCAATTGTCTATCCTACGGCACAAATGTAGTTAGGACCCAAAAAGGTAAACAACCACTTTGGTCCTGAATGTGTGAGGCATTGTCATTATAGTCCTCGAATGCATCGAAATTGCAAACACATCCACACATGTCTCTTTTATTAGTCATTTTAGTCATCGAGTCTGATTTTAGGTAGTCAATTTAATCCTTGAATGCGGTTTTCGTTTATCAATTTAATCCATATAATTACTAGCAAAAGAGGAACCAGGGACGTGTTTGCAATTTCAATACATTTAGGGACCATAGTGACTAAAATGGTTGTTTGCTCCATAATTATTTCAAAGGCTTCAAAATTATGATGACCGTGTTTCATATGCATTTCGCACAGATAAGGTACCCTAAGTGAGAGATGAATCTAGTACCATTCATTTTTAGATATATCCATGGTGAAATATTAGAACATCAAAATCCCACAACTACCACCATCCTATATAGATATAAGAAGATTATGTAAAAGAAACATATTTTAGCATCTGCATCAGACATATCAGTATAGTTCATTCTTTAAACAATGCAGCAAAATTAAGCGTCGAGAGGTTACCTTCCAGGTCTAAGTATCTTGTATTTGTATGGTGTACTGAGATCCACAACAGTTGAACCTGCACGACCGGATGGAAGCAAACCACCATCATAAACAGAAGCACAGTGCTCCCATAGTTTTTCAAAATCTTTGATGCAAACACTACTTGGTTGTCCACTTAGGTTTGCACTGGTAAGGGCCAAGGCAGTTTCTGAACCACGGGCAATGAGCCGAATGAAATTACAATCTGGCACTCTAACTCCTATACTATCGAATCCTGGGTTCAGAGATCGTTCAAGAGCACTTGACTCACCTGTAACATTCAAGCATACAATCATATATTGCACAGGATCTTTACAATAAAATCAAAGGTTCACAGAAGAAATGCTGTACAAAGGGATTGAAGAAATAGGACTATTGTTGCTTTAAACAAGTTTTGTGAATCAATTGAATAAAATATATGCTTTCTACATGCTTTCCCTAAATTCATTTTCCGTTACACTCCCACACAAAAACAATATATGGCATACAAACCTCGTCTTAGTACAACTGTGACAGGCCCTGGTAGCAGGGAATCAAGCAGACCATGAGGTAAATGATCAGTGAGGGCAAAGCGATTTATGTCTGGTACATCACCAACACAAATAGCTAGTGGGCTTGTATGTTTACGACCTTTAATCTCATAAATCCTGTTAACTGCTTCCAATGAGCTGCCAACATGTTCCAAAGGTAACAAGCAATTATTAATCCTTCAGAAAGCAATTGAATCACAATAGGTCTAAATATATGGAGACTATGCAGTGCAAATGAGATTTTAAAAGTACTGGTTAATCACATTCAAGTGAGACTCGCTTTATATTCAATTACTGAAATTTATTTTGCAAATCACTTGGTTGATAGTTTGCTGGAAAATAGTATATTCATCCTAAACCATCCTAAATGGTTTAATAAACAATTGACTTTCAGATAAGTCTTGAAAAATGCAGGGGAAAAAAATCATATGAAAGCCTCCATTGACCTTTATATCCTTACATCCCAAAGGATAAAACACGCAAAGTTCCGGTATATAACTGTCTTAGTGCCATTATTTCAAAGCCCCTGTTTATTGAGCAGAGTTGCTTAAAATGTGTGGCTAAGTTTGGATTCACTTAACCTCGGTCAAGGAAAAACGTTAGTTTAAAGAGATTCCTAACTACACCATAAAATCATCTTTTTAACAGCAAACATTTTCTCTTGTATACACTGATGCTATTGAAAGGTTTGTTAACAAAATCGGCAGATGGCTCAGCAATTGATTTCCCCAACTCTTCCTACATGGTGCTGCAGAACTTTTAAATAAAAACTAAATTTGAGAAGTCTTTAGGTTAATGCTTGTTGGTGTCCAATAGCAGTCTACATCAAAACTATACCAGCAGCAAGTAATGTAACTTTGCGTAGCTTATCTTCTGCCCTATATCACACATTACTATTCCAGCAGCAAGTAATGTAACTTTGCATAGCTTTATCTCACAGTAATACAATTTAACGAATCCAGGTTCAGAAGGATGATTACACATTAGTTATTATATATAGTTATTTTAGGTGCTTGATAGGATATGGAACAAGGACACCAGACGCGTCAACACCCATAAATTTTTGAGAAAATGACATATTTCAATTGTAATCACAAGTGTCAGTGCCGGACACGTCTTCAATCAGAGGTGTTGGTGCAACAAAGTTGATAGCTATATGTTTTCTTATCAATTTTAATCATATTGTGTTTATAAAATGCATATATAATAGGATTTTATAAACAATTTCAATGCTATACAGGCAATCGATTTTAAGCACAAATTAAAATAACATACATACCAAGCATCACAAGCAAATCCATATAGTGTATCAGTGGGAACTGCAATGACCTTCCCAGCTTTCAAAGCTTCAACTGCCTCTGCAGCATAAGCATCTGTTGCAGGATGAACCACACCAGTCTTAACATCAAGACCCAAGTCACATCTTTCCATACTCCAAGCCATGTTTTTGGAGAAACCCCTTCTAATCCTTTGATTCTGTGGCAAACGTCGAACACAGGCCAACCTACACACCCCTGAAATACAATTACCAATATGAAGAATTAACAACGACCCATATAAAAATTGAACATTTTTGTTGTTGAATATCATGAAAGGAAGGATTTTTAAGCATGATATTAAAGTGGGTATATGTAAATAAAGTAAGAATATGAGGAATTTGGAATGACACGCCAAGTGTTTGATAAAATGTTGAAAAGAAAGAGAAGGAGAAGAAGAGACTGACAGTGGTTGTGTGAGTGTGACTAAAGTGCACCTCGTAAGAAGGAAGTGTTGACTATGGAGGAGGATACGTTCATCACTGCCTTGTGCTTTTCCTGATTTGGGTTGTTTAATGTTTCGGATAAATTCGGTGTTTTAGAAATTATTATTAGAGGGATAAAAAGGGCCGTACGTATGAAATATACTTAATAAGCAAAAATCAAATGCCAGATATGAAGTAGTAAGGGAAGAAAAATAGTTAAGTCAAGGATGGATTAGGATTAGGATTAGGATTAGGATTACGAATACTTTAAACCTGTAATTTACTCTAGAATTGAAATTCTGTTGAGTTGATGAAGGAGGAAGAAAATTTAATTGCTTTAGTAGTATCAATGATTTCTTTTCTAGGAGGTTTTTAATGGAGTGATTGACACTAGTATTCAAATTTGAGGAAAACAATATATGAACCATTATTTACACTTGAATAGAAGGTTGAACTCTTGTAGAAGGTCAACAGCCTCTAGTACTAGGAAACCGAAAGTGTCAAAAGCAAATGGTATAAAAGCATGTTGATTGTCAGAACACGCTTTCTCATGTTTGGTCACTTTGCTTGACGCAACTTTTAGGGCTGCATGTCCTACGGTGAAAAGGTCCGACTCCTAATCCCACAAGTGGTGGAACCTCACTCAAATCTACACAAGCATGTTTTTCACCTACACATCCGTACACCATAACGTATCCAATAATGTGTGATTAATGATAATCAATTGCCAAGATAAGTTGATACCATTGGTTGAGTTTTTTAAAATTCATGTTTGCCCGTGTTTTCTTTTTGTTAGTTAGCATAGCGACTAAAAAAATTCACCTAGTGAATACGTGAGGTATTTGATGTTCGAACCTTAAATTATGCATCATCATTATCAAGTGAGCTAAGCTCATCAGGATTGGGCGGATTTTTAATTACTCTATAAAAAACTTTGAATTCTAACTTTTTTTTTAATGAGAAATATAAAGATTTTAATTTTGAACGGATTTTAAAGGTATAAAATAGATGATATTAATATCCAAAATTTGTTCAAATTACTAAGAGCGAAAATACCTTAATTTTGAAATTTGTTGTAATAAATCAATCTTCAAATTAAATTCAAAGTTATTTTTTATAAGGATAAACCAAAATTCGCTCAAATGACGATAATATACACCATTTAACCGGTTTTTTTGTTTTGGTTTTATATCAGAATGGTAAAAATCATTCATTTATTTTCAGATGCTAACCCATGCAATAAGAAGAATATTATTGAAGGAGTTTTACTTCTCAAAAAAAACTATTGAAGGAGTTTTAAGGAAAAGATTCCTAAATTGATCTGGAAAATTAACTTAATCACTAACATTTGCTCGTAAAAAAAAAAATTTGTACTCTAGGTTTGACTGCTAATAATATTGATTAACTTTTCAATCATAAAAATATAACTTAACCTCTCCTAAAAAAAATTATAACTTAACCTAAAAGGTACTCCCTGGTTCTATTTATAAGAAACAATTTACTTTTTAGATATATTAAATAATTTAAGTATTTAGTTTAGGTTCTTAACTAGATACATACATTATTCAATGTATCTAGATACATTAAATAATTGAAGTATTCGGTTTATGTTCTTAACTAGATACATACATTATTCAATGTATCTAAAAAAATTAATTTTCTCTTTTAAATAAGATCGGAGGAAGTATATATTAATATTAAATTAAGTCATTCTTTGATTTTTTTATTGGAACACTATCGAAATAGATCTTTGATTCAACAGTGAGATGAAAGAATTTTAAAAAGTGTTGTGTTTGGTTCATAGAGAGAAGAGGTTTTAATTATTTTTTTTGAAAGATTATTTTAAATTTATTTGGTTCATCAAAGAGTGGGAAGAAATTTTAATTTTTAAAAGAAAATGATAAAATTACATTTTACGCCTTTATCATATTTAATATCAATCAATTAAATAAAAAGACATTTAAATCAAAATATAAAACCAATCTTCTCTTCACTACAAATCCTCCCATTTTGAAGAGGAGCAGTTTATAGGGAATTTGATCCCCTCCTTTTCCCTCTCCTATCTTCCAAATATAGTATACACTAGTACTACACATAAAGCACAACAAATGCTTACAGCAGTGGCAGAAAATATGCTTAAAGCAATTATTTTAATTCAAAGAAACTTATCATATTCTGCTTTTCTGGTCCACATTCATTCGTGTAACCAAAAACGAACCAATTTGTCACTATGGATTGCAGACACGAATTTTTTATTCTCCCCAACATAAAGGGAAAAGCATAGCAGATAAAGTTTACAGCACAATTCAGTGTCAGCTTGAATAAAAAGCAATCTTCTTTATCTTGGTGATATAATATAGCAAATTCTATGTGTCACATAAGTTGGGCATTGGTCTTGTCATCAATGAAACGCAGCACAAAACAACACCAAATACGATACTGACAAGCAAACACTTGTAATAATATTATAGCGTGTTTGGTTTTGCTTTTCTTCACCGCGTTTTTGCAATGATTTTGAGAAGCTAGTATTTGTAGCTTCACTATGAATGCAAGATTCTAACCAAACATGGAAATCTCATCGTATAACTAAACGAGGGTTAAGAAAATATAAGTGATTGATTACAATTACATTTGTTGGTAACATATCGCTATTAAACACGAAAACACCTTCAATCTCAAGTGTCCATGATTAAATGACAAGTGTTTGATCAATCACAGGCAGTATAATTATCACAAGTTATTATTATTATCATCACATGATACACATTAAACTTTGCTGAAAAGTGAAGTAGTAAAACTAACAATTGATAGATTTGCTAGATTGGAATAATTAAATTGTAACATGTTATAATTTGCAGTATTTCCTCCATAAGCAGCACTCCAAATCGAAGATGTGGAAAATCTGCTCTAGTCCTAGAAAATAGAAGGAAATACATCTCCATGGCAAGTAAAGTAACTACATATTGCATTTGGCAATGCTCATCAATGATCAAACTCTAACACAACCTAACAAACACATTTCCTCAACCCTTCACTCTCACTTTGACCTAAAGCAAAATCATTGTCTCACCCAAGCCTACAAAAAAGAAAGCCAAAAACCCTTCTGGTTTTCATGTGCTGAAATATCCATCAGTACCTACGAAGCACAAACAATCCTCAGATTAGACGTGTCCTGATGTCGGACACGTGTCACGTCCGACACCGACACATAATTTCACTGAATTATGTGATTTTCACAAATTATTTGCGGTGTCGGCGTGTCAGTGGCTTGTCTAGTGTCCGTGTCTGTATTCGTGCTTTATAGATCAGTACAAATAAGCAAACAGAAATTCCATAGCAAGAGAAGCTATATTCATAAGCTGTACAATGAAGTCCCATATAGATGTGTGATATAAGTTAAATTCCCTACCCTATACACAATAAGTTCAGAAGCCACTAGCTTTGTCATGAGAAGCACACAAATATTAGTTCAGCTTTGACTTGAGTCTAGTTGATTTTGCACTATAGATTGATTGTGGTTGGATTGGCCTGAACGTGGCGTGGTTACAGTTAGAGGCTGTTGTCCTGCTTGTGTCATCGGTAGAGGGCCATGTTGTTGCTCTAATGAAGCCTGCCATCTCCTTCTCCATCTGAAAAACTCCACAAGCATTGAACTTCCACTCATTACTACACCAAAACCAGCAAATGTTGCAAGAAGGATTGACAGAACTGCTTGCACATGAACCTGGAAGTGACAGATATCATAAAAAATCAGAAATCAGGATTCTAATGCTTTGTAGGGCTTTTTCTCTAGTGAAAGTTAGATGTAAGTTTAGATACTCATTCATTAGAATGAATCGGGATTCGTAGGATTGAATTAGGATTGAAGATGAGCATTATCAATCTTTTTCTCAAATGAAAAGTATAGGTAATAAGAATATAGTTTGCGTAGAAAGCGGTTACCAAGGAGTAAAATATATGCGCGAAGAGAACCACCAGAGCAAACTGGAAGGATGCATAAATCCATATGAACCTGCTCATCACTGGACACAAAGTTAAACAAAATAATGTCAGTGTTGTGGCATAAATGAGTGAAACTCAACTTAGCATTAGCATCATGAAAATATTGAAATCAGCAAGATTAAGTATAATCACATGTATCGATTAGATTCAATTTACTATTGAATCGAGATACAACTTGCATGTATCGTAAGATACTGATAACTTGGATGACGAGTTCTCTAAAAAAGTATATTGATAATATTTATCAATGTGTTGCAAACCTACCCATGGTTGAAGATGTCATGGAGGAGAGCAGACCTAATACACATGAAAATGGAAGAGATATGGCAATTGCACCAGTTCCCATTTTTGTCACCTACAAAAAAGAGAAAATCAGAAGCCACTTTAGTATTTAATAATTTAGAGATTTTTAAGAAAAGAAGAAGCTATTTTTTGTACTAGACTTCTCAGAAAATTATTAAGAAAATTTCAAAATTTGACAGTTCATTGTTAGAGAATTGTTTTTCTTACCAACAGTTGCTCAAGAAAACAAAAATAGGCCAACATGCTAACAATGACAAGCACTGGAACTTCCTGCCAAACCCTATAAAATTGAGCAGACAGATAAAATGGTTCATGATTCTTGAAGATTTTATGATATCCATGAACTCCTAATCGAAGCATATAGGCATAGCTCACTCATTCATTGGAAATCAGAATAGATCTTTATTGGATTTGGGATGTGTGCGGCCATATCTGGATCAGACGGTCTAAAATCTAAAATACCAAACTTGAAGTCTGATCAGACGATCCAGATGTGGCTGATTGCGTGCAGTTACACAGCACACAAGCCAAATCCATCTTTATCATACAAAACTAGTATATACTTTTCTGAAACAAAAGTCGACATGCCTGTACCCGTTTACATCTTCAAGCTGAGCTCGACTTAATCCACCATTCCGATTTCGAACACTCTGGATTCGTAATAGAGTGACAGGAAGGTTTGTAACCTCGTTTTTGCAGACATCACATGTCTTGTTGCCCTTTATACTAAACCATTTAATAGCACATTCTTTGTGAGCCAAAGCAAGTTCACCTTTACAGCTACATTCCAACTTGAAGGTCTCACCTCCTTCACATAATTCAACCAGACAGATTCTACACACCGCCTCTTCTTCAGGTATATCTTCACCATCATCATCATCATCTTCGATTTCTGAACCAAAAAAACATTTGAAAATAAAATTCTTCCATTTTTCATGAATGCAGAGGCAAGTGTTAGTAATGACATATATATTGACTATACCAGCATCCTTTGGCGGGGACGTGTTCAACAATTCATTTCCTTCTTTTATTCGAGGAGTAGAAGGAACAACGCGAAAAAACGAATCCATCCTCCTTATACTTTTGTCCTTGTTGTTGTTGGCAGGCATTGAAAGAGAACGCGCTATCTTTCGCCGAGTCTCTTTTTTCTGCAAAAGAAACCAACAAGTTAAAATGATGGTAACATTGTTATTTTTATAAGATAAGTTGAAAGCAATGCTTAAAATCATACACTCAGAGGACCACCAACACTTCCATTTCCACCATGAGTAGATTCAGGGTTTGAATGTCCAATTTCTCCTAATGGCAATGATGAAGTTCTTTTCATCCTAGGAGTAAATATTTTACCAAGTGACAATGATCTTGATATTAAAGGCTTTTCTCGAGTGCTGGAAGAGGAAACTTCCCGAGTTGGTGTATTCGCCTTTTCAATATCTGCCGGTGTCCTATACCTGAAACTCAATTTTGGCAGCATCTTTCTTATAGATGATTTGCCTTTTGGTGTTGCAGATCCAGGAGAATTATTTGTCGGAGCATCAACCGAGCGAGAAGTCATAAGAAAATTCACTCTCTTGGGAGTAGGAGTTGGAGTAGGACTTGGTGTCATTGGCATTTTGATTGCAACAAAATCTTCTGAACACTCTTCTGGTGTTCTTGATGGTATTTCTAGGAGAAGATTTTGTTTCTTCCTGGGAGGAACATGTGATGTTTCTTCAGTTATACCCATTGAATCATCATCATCCTATAAATACAAATTGAAATGGACACAATAAGTGATGCAAGCAATGAAATATATTTGAGCTTCATAAAAAAATCATAGTAGCCTATTTTCCTAGAGTTATCTTAAAATTCACTGAGTAAACCGTCATTTTGGTCACTAAATGTGAGGCGTTTTTGCTATAGTTCTTGAATGTATCAAAATTACAATATCATCACTGAGTGTGTGTTTTGTTAGTAATTTCACCGGCCTTGTAACTAATAAAAGACACATCTTATAACCAAACCTACGAGAACGAAATTGACTAATAGAAGAAGTATTCAATTATGATTGTCTAATTTTCATAATCACTCTCACATTCATAGACTAAAATGACTATTTACTCGAAATTCACAAAACTACAATACAATTGAACTGATTAAAAGTGGCCTAGTAATTTTATCTGTTTCTTAAGAGAAATGATAGTTGTACAACCACTTTATTACAATTTTTTGACAACTTTCTTTCTCATACTCACATTATATTCTTATTCTCTCTCTTCATTTCTCTCTCTCTCTATTGTTTTGGACCAATGAGAAAAGAAAATATGAAAGTTGTCATCAAAGTTGTCACAAATTGTTGTACATATATCACTACTCGTTTCTTAAAAAGCAGATTCTCCCATCCCTCTTCACAAACAAAGTACTAAAGTTTTTGACATGGTATTTTTTAAATTTTTTATTTTTATTTTTATGTAATGACTAATAGAACAATGCAAAAAATATAATCTTATACATTAAATATCTGCATGATGACACATTTACCAAATTAATTAGAAATCAAAGAATCAAATTTACTGTCAGAAAACCAAACCATTGATGTTTGGTAACAGATATCAGCTTGAGATCATTTATATTAGCTCAGTAATTTGATATTCTAACTGATATGTGTTATCAAACATCAGTGGCAGTGGCTGAAACAAAGTTGAAAAGGTTTTCAACATCACAATTCAAAGTAGAGTAAACAAAAAAAGATCAAGCTCCAATTTTTTTGGAAAACAAATTACAAAATAATATTAAAATTTGAAAACCAACAAAAGGGTCTATTTATTATAAAACAAAATTCCAGAAAAGCATAACCATTGGTTTAATTAAGTGTTGGTGGAACATATCTAATATAGCCACAAAAAAACACAAACCTTAAAAAACCTTAGTAAGAAGAAATATCACTCTAATAGAACCAAAACAAAGAGAAGATGAAAGCAAAGCTAAGAAAAAGAAAAAAGTTGAAACAAAGTACCTTGTGAATAACAGGAAGAGAAACTGTTCTTCTGCAAGAAGTATCATCATCATCATGTTCATGATCCTCAGCGACATGTTTATTTTCTTCAGAACTCATTTTGCTATTTGCATAAGAATGAAAATAGAAACAAAGAGCAAAACCAGAATAACTTGGAATTTTAAAAAACAAGCAAAATAAGCAGTAGTAGTAAAAAATATGTAAATTTCAAAAACCAATGATAGCCATACCACTTAGTTAATAGTTATTGGCTAGTGGATGGTATGGTAGTAATAATAATAATGAAAGAGACAAGAATGTGATTAAGATTTAAGCACACAAACCAAGTTATTTTGTTTGCATTAATGACACATAACACAATTTGGTCACTTCATCAGTACTGATGTTGTTGTGTGGGGTAGCCTGTTGCCACTTTCTTTTGAGTCTCCAGTGCGCCCGGACTTTGTACCTCATTCTCTTGGCTGCTCACTTTTCAAATAATTTTTTTTTTTTTTATACCCGTAATTCGGATAGACAACAACAACTTTTTGAATTCGAACCTAGATCATGACATTCGGTATACCTGTATTGTGTGATTCTTAATAAACCGTAATCATTAGATAATTAAAATTATTGACAATATGTTTCGTTAACGTTGCATCAAAATTGAACTCAAATCAATTTTTTATTAGTACAACTTAATGATACTTTATTTCTTCAGTTTAGAAACATAGTGGTTAGATTCACAGACTATATAGAAGTACGGAGAAATGGAGAATTTAGAGTTCAAATCATAACCCTTACATTACAATGTTTATAGAACTACCAACTGAATTGCATTTACATAATCAATTTAATGATACTTATCGAATCTCATTTGTGAGACTTTGCGGAGGAAATGTCACATGACATTGTCCAATCAAAACATGACACGTGGCTTTCTCACTTTAATAAAAAAAAGTGTTTGTTGGACAATGTTATGTGACATTTTAACCACAATGTTGCACATTTGAATCCGATACTTATTTGTAAAAAATTAACTTAATGATACTTTTTTTAAAAAAAGACTTAATGATACTTATGTAGCTTTACTTAGAGTCAAAAGAATAAAGAAAAAAGTGGGTAGAGAAAGTTAGGTTGAAAAAAATAAAAGATGCAAGCTTTCAATCACGTTCACACTAACCCCTGATCCTCCATCTCGACAGTGTTTGGATCTCATGTTGAACACGGTTCATTTAGCTGCATGATCGTTGAATCCAAAGTTTTTTTTTCTTCCTGTCTGATAGGATGCCGGAGTACAATTGTGTGCGGTACAATGGTTTTGATCATGA
>Ga0315913_1005674_pt1 | contig 15129 bp, 7 predicted proteins | sample MpolsnodulesMG_FD_207736 | JGI IMG/M metagenome (GOLD analysis project Ga0315913, IMG submission 207736) | Medicago polymorpha root nodule microbial communities from Los Angeles, California, United States - small nodules | ecosystem: Host-associated > Plants > Roots > Nodule | place: USA... | reverse complement strand
TAAAATGAGGTATTTTAAAATACATCTCTGCCGAAATTTTGTCTGAGATGACAAAATTACTCGGCTTTTTAAAATACGAATAAAAAGTTTTAAACTGTTGAAAATACGAATAAAATCTTTAACTGGTCAAAATTTGGGGAATGACACGAGAGGAGTCTAATTTGCTCTTTAATTTTTTCACATACGAAGAAAGAAGTTTATAGCATTTCATTAGTCGAATTATGTTCAATACAATTTGGTAGGTTAACCAAGACCTAGAAACTAACAAATAATATGACCACATTTGCTAACTTATGGACTCTTTTATTTGCATGTCTCTGCACAAATTCAATTCTCGAGTTTATGTAATACCGTCAAAATAGAGCTTTATAATTTTGGATAATAATCCCAAACTCAGTTACATCATGCTTTTGGGAAGAAAAACTATCGACCACTCTCTTAGCATCAAGCTCAAAATCAACACATCCTAAATTCAATTAGGAGTACCGATGGCAATAACCAGGAGTGTAGTGCTTGGAAGATACACTATAAGTAAGGAGCTTTACCCTCAGTTATGATCGTAGCACTTTTATTCACTTGCTACATGCTAGCACACTAAAAACTCAATAAAGAACTGTGAAACATTATGGGTTAGAACTGAACACAAAAATGTTGTTGTGAACTTGATCCGGTTCGGTAGAAATTTGTCGGTTGGCAGGGCAACTAGATCAAGCTAAAAAACACCTCTAGGAACACCTTTCCTTTCATCATCATTTATGATATAAATTCAAAATTTATCGTCGTTTCATATTGTTTTACATGCAATGCTTGTATATAAGTCATGTCATTTCATCTAACAAAATTCTGTTTTGATTTGAATGGGTGTTTTACAAGCCTGGAATGGGTGTGGAGGTTCTGGCATAAGTCAGAATGCAGTTGCAGTTAACCTTCGCTGCCAACCATCGTCGATTAGCAATCGCTGCCAACCATCGTCGATTAGCAATGACAAGTAAGTGCAGCTGAGGGTATTTTGGTCTTTTCTTGTTACCTGTGAGCAATTCCTTTGTTCAGAAAAAGCAATTTTATTTTATCCTATGATGAAATGGTTAAGCTTTTTCTTTAACTAAAGATGACACTCCAATTTTCGATTTCTAGAGTAGATATTTTGCAATTTTTAGTGAAATGTTTTTCCTCACAAAATGTGTGGAATGAGAAATCAAGAAGTGAAAATTGTAGATTCAATCGTGTGACAATATGACTGATTAATTGTGGTTTCCAGCTACAATGTTATGCATTTTTTAATTTTATTGTGGAATGTTTTATATATAATACATATAAAATAATTGAAATGCCAACTTGTGCCCTTAAACACAAGTTAATGAGTCAAAATAGAAATATTTTTTTGTAATTAATGTATTTGAATTTTTTTACTTTTAGTTAATTAAATGCATAAAATTTAAGAATTTTTTTTCCCTTTTGGGTTGCTTAACATGTGTCCTAAGGGCACAAGTCAGAGATAAATACTACATCATCCATCCCTTATTACATGAATTTCTAGCAAAATCGATTTGTTAAAAAAATGTTAAAGTAATAAATTTGTTTGAAATTATGATTTAGTTTTACACGCTTATCCCTATAATATTAATATTATTACTTGATAACATGACTAAATTGATAAGTTTTATACATTTTAGGGATTCTTTATTGTATTTTTTTTGTTAGGCAAAAGGAAAAATACATTAAATAAAAAACAGAGCTACAAAGTTGAGGGCATTTGACCTGACCCAGTACAACCCAATCAGGAATACATCGTGATACAAACAGGTGGAACAACCATAATAAATCATAACAAAACAAACACTACTCACAGGCGCAACCCAGGGAAACTGCGTACGAGAACGAAATCAGATTACAAAAAAGATGAAAAGTGAGTGTCTGTAGGATAAAAGAGGATTAAATTGAAGATTTTGATGTCAACGTAAATTAGTCTAGTTGATAAGGACTTGACCCATATTCTATAATGGCGCGAGTTTAACTCTCGAAGCTAGTGTTAGGATCTCGTTGATGGACAATATATATTTTTATGAATGTTTTGAGCCTTAAGACATTTCTTGGTGTTGATAAGTCTCTAAATCCAACTCACATAAACTTTTTTAATGATAAGTTAAATAGAAACATTCGATTAACATTGATTTTATTTAATAAAAATATAAGTGTTAAATAGAGTGTTGAAAAAATATGGCTCTTAACAATCCTCGTGGAATATTCTTGTGGAGCCTTAATTTTTCATTCAGCCTAAATAAACTGCTAATCAAACGTCGGGTGCAATAGTCCTAGCTAAAGAATGTGAACATTGTCCAACATTTGTGCTACGTTCATCATAAACGCCCAAGCACATGTAGATACGTTCATATGTGGACTGTGCACGAGTTTGGTTGGCAAGGAACAATTTTCACTTGCTTTCATACATGATACGATACATGTGTTATGTGTTACAAACACAAACGGAATCATTGCATGAAATAATGACAAAGATTCACCTCCACGTGGCTAGATACATTCACCAAACTCATCTAACCACATGGTATCTTTGGTCGACAATTCACGAATTTTAATTCGGAAACTTTTACGGTACACTCACAAAGTGAGGTGTACCGGTATTCCTGCTTCATAATTTTATAAATCAATGATTATTTTTTATGTAATAAATAGCTATTTGTCAATATTTATATTTATAAGAATATCATTTCATAAGAAAAAAATATCATTTCATTGTTTATAAGAATCATAGTATTTTTTTTTTACATATTATCGTAAAAAATAATGAATGTTTTCAATTATGAGTGATAAAAATTTAAAAAATAATAATTTTAATTTGTTGATATTTTTGATGAATAAGATTTAGTTATTATAATTATAAATGATAAAAAATAATATTTTTCTTCAAAAAACAACTCATTAAACTATTAATTTAAAGAGTGAGTGTACCGGTGCACTCAAATATATTGGGTGTATCATAGAATTTTTCTTTTTAATTAATGAAGAAAATCATAAATGTAATCTTAAGTTATCACTCTTTTCAATTTAGTTTTTAAATTATAATAAACTAACGTTAAATATGACACATCTTTATTTGTTTATTTGCTCTTTTTATTACTCTAACATATATAAATTATGAAATTTTGATTTTGATTTTGATTGAAATTATAAGTATAATTATTTATAAGTTTTAAATTATAACAAATCATGTTTATCATTTTCAAACTATTGGCGTACCTTTCAATTTAATTAATCCCTAGAGTATATATAAAAAACCTGTCAAACTCGTCTATAAGATTTTGATAGCATGACTATATTGATAAGTTTACATTTTAGAGATTCTTTATTATATATTTATATAATATAATTTAGGGATTAAATTGAAGAATTTTATGTCAACGTAGGTTAGTCTAGTTGATAAGGACTCGACTCATATTCTATAACGACGCGAGTTGACGAGTTCAACTCTCAAACTAGTGTTAGGATCTCGTTGATGGACAATACATATCTTGAGCCTTAAGGCATCGGTATTGATAAGCCCTTAGACTCAACACATCTAAACTTTTTTTTTTAATAATTTTTGTTGAAGAATTTTATTCAATTTTGATCTTCAAGAAAAGCCAACGTCAATTTTGAATCCTTCACTTTTTTCTTTCTTTTTTAGTTTTCGGTTGGACAATTTTGGACCTCAAAAATATGTCTGGTTAACGTCCACACACACCCTTAAAAAAATCTTCACACCCTTCTTCTCCTTTTGTTTACTTTTCCTTGCACCAATTTGCCTCCTCTTTCTCTTCTTCAACCTTCAAACAAACTCTTCATCCGTCTTTGACCGTAACAGTACAAGTTCCAACTTTTCTGCATACCTTTTATTAAATACCTACTTAGGTGCTTATTTTGTATTGTTGTGTGTATCTATTTATTAAGTTTCATTCTCTCTTTAAGACCACTTTTTCATTTGTGTACGTTTTCAAGAGTTGTTCTTGCTGTTGTTATTGTTATTGTTGATATTTGAGAGAGAGGAATATGGTAGGAGCAATATCTGTTATTGGTTCATCAATGATGGACTCACACACTGGTCCATGCTTGTGTGTGGATGCACTTCCAACAACTAATATGAATCTCAAGATTGGTTGTGGAGATGTTGTTTTGTGGAAGAATTTGATGGGAAAGAAGCATTTGGAAAAGCGCGGCGGAAGAACTATGGGGCTGAGTAGTTCTTTTACTGATCCTGGAAGGGAATGGAGAGTCAAGTTTAGCAGAAGTTGTAAGAAGCAAAGGAGTGATGATAGGAGATTTACCATTGTTAGTGAGCTTGGTGGTCAATATGAGGACACTTTTGAGGATGTTAAAACGGTAATATATTCTAAACTTGTGGTTGAATTTGTGATTTTGAAAAGTATAACACCCTATGACTCAATGTTTGTATCATAGCTTTATTTATTTTGTTGTTTTATCATGTAAACTTTCTCATTAATGACATAGATAGAAACATATTTTGAGTCAAGATTGGACGATTCATATTTTGAGTTTGTATTTTAAATCTTATTAGGTGAAATTAGAATCTAAACTTGATACTGATGCTATAACTATGAGATTCAAGTCGCTAGTAGCAACCTATTAATCACTAACACCGGACAAAAACACCTTATACGACATAGACACGGATTGAAAGAATTATGATTATTTGAAAATGTATGTAATAAATGTGATGCTTTCCTTTTGTATTTCCTCAATTTTTAATCTTTACATGTAATTCATTACATTTATGTGCTGATAGTTTCTCAAATGATGCTTTAAAATTTTCTCCATTAGAAATATGAATGTACTTATACATCTTGGAGCCTGCTGTTCAATAATGATCATTTCTTTGAAGTTATATAATTCTATAGTTCATAGTTACAGAGCCATCTCAAGCTAACAACTCATCAAGATGCATATTCGCATATTCTAAGCAGCTTGCATTTTCAAGAGTTATGAACCTTTTATATTAAATTAGAATATGGATTTTTTAACATATCTTCCCCTATCTCCATTTTGTTGCTTTGTTATGAATACAATAAGTTTTGAAAGGAATCTAACATAGCTCATCTTTGTAAACAGCAAATGCTCAACTATTTCACGTACAAGGCTGTGAGGACTGTTATGCAGCAGCTGTATGAGATGAACCCACCTAAATATACGTGGTTTTATAAGTAAGTGAATTCTTTATTCTAGGAAGAATATTTTAATGAAAACCTTGAAAATTATGTTTTCTATTTAGACGCATGGTAAGAGTGTTTTGGATATCCATGATGACTCAAATTTAGGCAATCCTAACCCCTTTCTTCTCAAGGTTTTCCCCAAAATCTCTCTAGGCACTCTATCACACGCCTTCTCCAAATCAATGAAAACTAAGTGCAAGTCTTTTTTATCCATTTGATATCGCTCAATCAAACGTCGTAGTAAGTAGATCGCTTTCATGATCGACCTCTCAGACATAAAAGCAAATTGATTATCAGTAACCTGAGTCTCTTTGCTTAGTCTCCATTTAATCATTTGCCGGACAAAATTGAGCAATTTTGTATATATCCTTCTTCTTCTTATAGAGCAGGATTAAAGTGTTTCGTCTTCTCTTGCCCAACATTTGCTTTGAGCTCATATTTTTGTTAAAAGGTTTAGTGAGTCATCCAATGTCTCTACTCCAAGACTTTTCCAATGTTGTTTGACCCAACTGCCTTGTCATTGATCATCCTTTTTAACGCTTTTTTTCCCTTGTGTTCTTGAATCAGGCGAAAGAATGTATAATTTCTATATTCGCCTCTAATGTTTAGCTTGTTAGAGTCCAATAAGATCTCACATCCTTCCTTAAATAAATAATTCTTTCATCTATATTTTTATCTTTTTCTTGAACCAAAACTCTAACTTCTTCATCATTCATACACTTCACTTGATCCAAAACCTAGGGAAGCCACAATCCTTTTTTTTCTAAGGGGAATGGGTAGTTTACTTGGTTGAGCTAAGGGATTAAAAGAAGTTAAAGGTCTAGGGTTCAAATCCTTACAAGGAAGAAAATAGTAACATAATACAACCAACATATTAACATTTGCCATTAAAAAAGTGTTCAACAGAAAGTTTACTCGATGATTTATTGAGCAAGACTTCTGTTGTGTTCATTTTCTGTTTGTGCTGTGCATGTCTACTTTTAAATCAAACATGAAACAAGTTTTTTTGGTGTGCAGTTCAGTACTTCATTTTTTTATCATGGAAAAATGTTGATTTTGTTAGGCACTCATTTACATACACCTTTTGAAACTTTGACAACATATATTTGATTAGATTTTTACATTTCCGTAGTATAGTAATCATTTAGATCACTGTTATTCATGTTTTGTTCTATGTTGGCAGCTTTGTTGTATCAAACAAACCACAAGATGGAAAACGTTTTATCCGATTGCTTGGGAAGGTACTCTTTCATACATATATTAAGAATTTTTACTAAAATATAGCTATACTCAAAGTCTCAAGTGTGTTTTTTCTTCAAGAGTTTTACATGCATGTCGCATCCATTTTGTTTTACCCTCAGTATCCAAAAGTTACATTGGATCTGATTAACTTGAGTCGGTTCAAGTGGACGTGTATAAGAGTGCAAAGCTCTTTCAACACCTAACTTTTCCATTCATAAGACTCGATTCTGAGACATTTAAGAAAACCAATAATACATTTGAATTTGAAGTAAATGTATGATTTAGATGTTGCCATGAATATTTGTATTCACTTGACAGGAACAACAAGAGCTTGCTGAAAGAGTGATGTTGACTCGGCTTAACCTTTATGCTAAATGGGTCAAGGTAATGGAATTCAAAATTCACTACATATATCCGAAGACAAGTAAAATAATTTGTGAAGGCATTAACCATTATTTAACAATATTATTCTCTATGTGCAGAAATGTAATCATGCTGAGATATATAATCAAATATCAGATGAAAACTTGGAGTTGATGAGGGAACGACTCATGGAGACAGTAATATGGCCCTCAGATGACAGCAGCTCAGAACTAATAGGCTGATATGAATGAACATTGTTCCTTTCTGTTTCCAACCTTTTGTTTGATTCCTAGTCTAGGTGTAAACTTTATTTTTATACCAACGTGTATTGTTTCCAAATGTGTCATTTTCCCGTAACAGGATTATCAGATTTATATTATGTAAATTGTGTATATATCAGCACCTTTTAAATACAGAGTCCATTATTTTGAATTGTTTGAGATGAAGGATTTATAATTGGGTTAAAAACTTGATGCATTTGCGTAGAGTGTTGACAACAATAAATCATAAGTTTCAACTTCCAAATTCTTTGGAATGGCATTACTACATATCAAAAGTATTTGGTAGAGAATATAGATCATACTCTATGCCAACCGTGTAAGTAACAAGTGCCGCCAACATACAAATTTGAAATAGGTAGTTTTAATTATACAACTGTGTTGCACATAGTAAACCAAAAAACGAGTCAATATTGAGTAACTGTCTTGATATTTTGACTATTGATTATACAAATTGTAGCAGAAGCTAAATACAAGATGATATGGTATTCCACCAAAAGGAGATTGATGAGTTGAACGGAACCTCAAAAGTAAATATAACAGGGACGGGTGAAGAGAAGTCACAATTTTATTGCTCTATTTTTCCTGGTTTTTCTTTCTATTTTGCTTCCATACACCATTCTCACACCTCGGGTGAGTGTGAGAATGTCATTTTTGTTTCAAAAAATACCAACTCTTCTTACATTCTTCATTCAACCCGCGCATGTCAAATAATAATTTGAGGGTCTGGCAAGAAAGTTGCTCTTGAACTACTCTATTGATAACTAGTGAAAGAAAATGAACATGATAGTGCACACATGACATTACAATTATAAAAAAGAAGTCTACGATAAGTTCAGTAGAAACAAAATACAGTGCAGCCTCTCACGTGAATGCTGTGGACATTGCAATTCAACCTTGGAAAAACAACTTGTGCTCAATATCAAGTACAAATTAAGTGCAATGACCAACCGGATCATGAAATAAATTGCTGCAACTTACATTAATCATGCTCAGATAATTACAAAGTCTAAAATTGATGTGCATGAATTTCACTGGACCATGGCATTGGCATCATCTTCATCAACTTCTCCTGTTTCACTGAACATGTATTGACTTTGATATTCCATCAAGTACTGTGTCGATCTTTTGACATCCAAAAACAAATTGTAAACCCGATTAATATCATCCAATTCAACTGTCTTTCCCTTTCTCTTTTGGCATGCCAAAGCAGCTGCTGTGATTAAATGAATGGCATAGCGTAGAGATGTTTCTACACCTATTTTGGTTAACAAATGCTTTGCAGCTTCACTCATGTCTACGTCTTCCTCTTGGCATCTGATATCCAGAATTTTGCGAATTTCATCCTCAGTGTAAGGTTGAGTAGAGATGATGAGTAGGCGATCAAGTAGATCAATGGGAATCCCATGTGGGGATTTGTAATTTGTGCCTCGAATAGTTGTGATGCCTCTGTTGGTAGCCACGACTAAAATGGGAGACATTTCATTCTCCAGAGCCCGATTGAGGAATGAAAAGCACTCTATGTCAAGCATGTGTACCTCATCAATGAAAAGGACGCCAGGCACAATCTCTGCCTTTCCTTCTTCTTTCCACTCTGCCACTTTCGTGTCAATTTGTTCCCTGACTTCTGCACGAATTTCACCCGTGTCACCGGTGAAAAGAGCCAGAAATCCCTGCGTTCTGAAATTAACACAAGAGAATTAGATGATAAAACCAAGAAGCAACTTTTAACACAAGAAAAAGGAGGTAAACAAACCAACAAGTTGGAAAATTTAATAGAAAGTTTTACATCTGTAAGGAATGATTTTAGAGAGAAAAGGGCACTTCATCAAATCACTAAATGCAAAGTACACAACAGTCAATTATCGAAGCTGTAATTGACTAATTGTTGATTTTGTTAAACACGAATCTCAAAAATAGTGCACTCGATTATCCCAATCTCGAAAAAGGGTCAGGGAGGTCCAAAATGATCACCTCACAAAAATAAAGCATCATGCTGCTCAAGACTTAGGGCACACTTGGTAAATCTAAATAAATACTAATACTTCCCCACCATGCACTGATTGTAAGCAACGATGTAAATCCTCATACAAAACTTGGAGAACATTGCAATCCAACGCTAAGAGTAAATTAATCAGGAGTCATCAAAAACATAAAAGAACCAAATTTTTGACACAGATCTATTCACCCATTTCAAAGTCACACAATTAAAAAAAACTCATCATATGGAATAAAAATTAAAAAGATGAAACTTATCTAAAACAAATCATTGGTACAACTGCGTCCCAGCAGCATGATGTGGCCACTTGCCAGATTACAGCCAATTACTCAAACTATAACTTCAGAAAATAGATATTATGGGCCAATTTATATTGCCTTATTTCAGCTTTTCTACTAGCATAAGCACCCGTGAGACAGTTTGGGAGAACTTATCGAAACAGTTTATGACATGTCCATAAGCTGTTTTCAAGATATTTCCATAAGTCCTCCAAGATAACTTATGGAAACAGTTTATAACTTATATGCAGATAGTTTGACTTTATTTTATCTTTTGTTTATCCAAACAGGACCTACATACATCATTGATAATCTTTTTAATTTACCATAAACAAAAACATTACCTTAATATAAAGCTAATTAACAAGTTAAGCTTAATTTCTATTTTGAATGACCTTTTTATATGACTTAACAGTTTGGGGAAAAACTTGTTAAAAAAAAACATTTTGGGGAAAAAGGGCAATTCATCAAATCACTAACTGCAGAGCACACAATATTCAAGTACCAAAGCTGACATTGACTCATTCACTATCGATTTTATTAAACACAAATCTAAAAAATAGTGCACTCGCTTCTCCCGATCTCGGCAACAAAGGGTCAGCAAGGTCCAAAATGATCACACCACAAAAAATATACCACCATGCTGCCCAAGGCCACCATTGGCAAGTCTGCATAAATTCTACCTCACCATGCACACAATGGATGCATCAATCTAAATCGTCAAAGAAAACTTGGAGAACGTTGCAATACAACTCTAGGAGCAAATTAACCAGGAATCTTCAAAACCATCAAAGAAACAACCAAATTTTTTAGAACTGATCAATTCACCAGTTTCAAAAGTCACACAACAATACTTCTCAATTGTATTTGGATGAACCAATAGTCTTGTTTTATTTTAAAAAAACTCATCATATGAAATAAAAACTAAACAGACGAAACTAATCCAGAACAAATGACGTGGCTTCTTTCTAGATTATAGTTAATTACTCAACCTATAACTTCAGCTAGGAGATAATCTCGACCTATTCGGATTCACTTATTTGAGCTTATGAGCTTATATGGGAGAGCTTATGCAAACAGTTTATAACATGTCCATAAGTTGTTTTCAATTTCAACATATTTCTATAAGCTCACCGAGATAGCTTAAGAAAACAGCTCATGCTTATAACTTACTTGCAAACAGTTTGCCTTTATTTCATCTTTTGCTATAGAAATACCTTATACATAAACACTTAACCACTTAATTATGTTGTTTTTACAAATGGTACCTATATAAATCATGGAAACACTTCCATTTACCCTAAAAACAAACATTACTTCAATATAAAGCTAGTTAACAAGCTAATCAACTGAAATGATAAACAAATTATGAAAAGCAAAAAAAGGGTCTTAATTAAATCAAGTACCTGCTATTAATAACATCAATCTCATGAAGCGTAACACAATGCACCACCTCCTTCCTCTTCTGCAACTCACCATCAGGACACTGCACAAACTTCACCTGAGGCCCCATTGCATCAAAATCCCTTGACCGCGAAAATGATCTCCCAAGCTTTGTAATCTTCCCTGAAGCCTTATCAATTGCAATCACATCCCCACTTGTCACCTTCTCCTTCCCAATCGCCTCAATCATCTTCGCCCCCAAATCATAAACCGTCTCCATCTCGGTCGACTTCAACGTCAACTTCCCCGTCTTCGCCGCAGCTCCAGCAACCGCCGGACGATCAATCTGAACCTCAACAACCTCACCTTCAATCACCTCCGTTTCCTCCTTAATTCTCACACCAATCGCCTTACGAAAAGCTTGTGTCAAAGCTTCGGTTTTCGACATCTCAAGCGAGAAAAGCTCACTACCAGCAATCATGGCGAACGGAGTCTCAAGACCGAGGGATTTCGCCATTCCCATTGCAATAGCGGTTTTGCCAGTACCTGGCTGACCGGCGAGAAGAACAGCGCGTCCGGCGATTTTACCGTCTTTGATCATCTGAAGTATGACGCCAGCGGCTTTGCGAGCAGAGACTTGGCCAACCATGCCTTCGGAGACGGCGCGTGGCTCTAAGGAAGAGTCGAGACCTAGGCCGCGAATGTGTGAGTGTGCTCCCACGCGCTCTATGCGCGTTAGGTCGCGGGTTTCGGAAAGTTTAAGCTCCGTCATGGTTGTGGCGGCGATGGGGAGACTGGAGTTTTGGGAATGAAAAGTTTTAGGGTTTAAGGGTTGAGAGTGTGTGCGCGCTCTCTACTACGGGAGTTTTGCTGGTTTTGATGGTGATGTTTAAGCCATCAAATCTCAATTTTACCCTTTTTCTCATTTGAATTCACTCCTATTTTTTGAATTAAAAAAATTAAGATGAATTCATCCATATATTAGAATACTCCTTCCGGTCTTAAATATAAGAAAAGATTCATTTTTAAGTTCATTGAGTAGTTAATGTATCTGGTCTACATTGTAAAACAGATACATTAATTATTCAATGAACCTAAAAAAAAATCTTTTCTTATATTTGAGACCGAAGGGAGTACATCAATTGATAAAAAAAATTAAGATTAATTCACTCCTATTTTTTTTATCAAACTTGGTCAAATTATAATGGTAAAGTTGTTTTGAAACTTGACGAAGTTAAAAAACAATCTATCATTTTCAATAGATACTTTTGGTAATATTTTCAAACGTAAACATCAGTTGAAAGCACGTATAAAAGAAGTTCATATCGAGCTCAATGTTTATCCTCGGTTAGATCTCATTAATTTAGAGATGGATCTTCAGAGACGATACTCCATTGTTCTATAGGAAGAGAAATTGCTATGGCATCAAAAATCAAGAGAATTGAATTAAATTTGGTAATTAAAATACCAATTCTTGCCATACTCAGACCATCGTAAGAAGGAGGAAAAACATGGTGACTCGCCGACTGCCTTAAAATTGATGATATTTAGTGCTTAGATGACATTGTCTTGAAGAGAGAGGCCTCTACTTTCTTTAAACGACTATTTCAACTAAATAATCATTGTGATCCCACTAATTTGGCGTTGAATAATATCCCTCAGATTACTCAAGATCTCCCCACCCTTCATTTCAGTCCGGTTTATGTGAGAGATGTTAATGATACCCTCTTCTCCACGGACCCTTATGAATCCTTGGTTTAGATGGCTTCCAACCGGTGTTTTTTATTTAAGAATTATTGGAATATAGTTTCTAAGGATGTTTGGACTTTGATCTCTACTGCTTTTGGTTATATTGATCATGTGCTAACTGAGACTCTTATTGTTTAGATTCCAAAATTTGACGTGCATACGTGCCTGAAATACTTTCATCCTATCAACTTGTACAATGTTTTATTGAAACTGATTTCTAAGTTTCTTGTTCTACGTATAACGCCTTATCTGAATGATCTTATTAGACCGCTTCAAAGTTGCTTTATTTCTAGCAGAGGCACATCGGATAACTCCCTCACAACTCAAGAAATTGTTCACTACATGCAAAAGAAGAAAGGTAAGGCTGGTTGTCAATGATTAAAATTGATTTTAAAAAGGTTTATGATAGTGTAGATTGAGATTTTTTAAACTAACTTTAATTGAGTTCAAATTCCCATCCCGAATTATAAACTTAATCATTAGTGACATTACATCGTCCTCCCTTGCTTTAAAATGGAATAATGAAAAGCTTGATGATTTCCATCCGTCTAGAGGTCTTTGACAAGGAGATCCTTTGTCCCCATACTCATTCGGGAGAAAATGGAAATGAATCAACGGTAACCTATAAAGATTAATATCAACGGGTCTGCAATGTTCCATTTATTCTTTGTAGATGATTGTTTACTTTTTGCTAAAGTCACCTCCTCTAAGGCAAGGACAATTAAAGATGTGGTTCAATCCTTTCGTTTAGCTTGAAGGATGAGGATTAATGTTCATAAATATGAATTCTTAGCTTCTATGAATCTTTCTAGAACTAAAGTGGCGCATCTATAGAGTATTATTGAGTTTTGTCAAACTGCCAACATTGCAAAGTATCTTGGATTCCCTCTTCTTTTCGATAGAGTTAAGAATTCAAATTTCTCCTTTATGTTGGATCGTAATAATACCAGTCTAGCATATTGGAATCGTAAGATGTTGAGCAGATCAGATCAGGTACAACGTTTAATGCCTATTTACACACTGCTAAGTCTTTGGGTGATTAAAGGAATCTGTGATAAGATTAATTCTTGCATCAATCAATTTATTTGGGGTGAAAATGCATCGCGTTGGGTAAAGTGAAACAATATTTTTCAACCACGGAATTGAGGAGGTCTTAAGATACAAAGGGCCCGCTACATCATTACTTCTATGCTAGGAAAACATGTTTGGGAGCTTCTTCATCACCTTGATAAGTTGTGGGTTCAATTACTATCTGCTAAATGTCTTGAAAACTCATATTTTTTTATGGTCATGAGTATATTGGATCTTCCTTCTCGTGGAGATCTATAACGAAAGTGACTGCAATTCTTAACAACAGGTTTATTGCTAGAGTCGTTTTTGTTCATATAAGTGATACTACTGATCTCCAGATTTGTGAAGTGGTTCAATCTGACATTTGGAATTTTAATATTTTAGCTACTCAAATTCCCACATATATTAAACTTGAAATGCAAAGTATTATTTTGAACAATATTTTTATTAAGAAGATAAATTGACTCATCTAAATTAGCACCACAGAGAATTGAACCTGATACCTTGAGGAAGAGCGCACTCCCAAGTCCCAACCCAATACCACTAAGCCAACCCAAGTGGGTTTTGTAACGCCCTATTTCTATTAAAGCGATAAAACACGCGAATAAAGCATATATTCAATAATAGACGCTACGTCATCAACAATTAACAAAATGTTAGCATGCATATATAATTCTCAACAGTCGCAGCGGATATAAATCATACATCTCCAAAATATACATGTCATGAGATCAATATACATCATCATATAAAATCTCTAAATCCCGACATATGGGTCAAATCTCAATAACAACAAAATCCAACAAAACATAAAGACCGACGTCCTAAATCAGAGCCTAATCTAAGACTCCAAGAAATGATAACGGAGATTAGCTCCCGCTATCCAAGCACTCACCAAAAGCAAACTACTCCTGCACTGGTTAAGCTTCACATCAATCATAATCAACACAAACAATCATGAACATTCAAGGATTTCATGCATAACACATATACATAACCATCCCTCGTAGAATACTAACATCACATGAATATTATCCCCCATTCCATACACCTCAAGCTATCACATTACTAACATAGAATAACAAGCATATTCAATCTGTAATCAAGTCATCGACATAAGTTCATCATTTATCAACATCAATCAATGAAAGGATTACTCACCTTATTCTTCATTTAGCATACTTAACTCAACAAGTACAATTCATCAATTTAAAGTTATAAGACCATGTACAATGGCTTATTGAATCCTTGCCTTCAATATGTTGAACTCATGCAATGGGGTTATTGAAAATGATGGGAAAATGAGATGGAGGAAAGAGGTGATGAAGCAATTCAATAGGTTGAACGCTGACCCCACATGCCACGCGGCGCGTTTTCGTTGGTCACGAGGGGCGCGTGTGATACACGCGCCGACAGGGCGCGTGAGGCGCAGGGAGGCGCGGAGAGAGAAATGCAAGTGGATAAAGCAGGGACACGTGGCAGAAAATGATTGGCTGCTTGGATTTTTATCATCTTAATACTTTGGACTCAATTATTTCATTGCA
>Ga0315913_1005673_pt1 | contig 15129 bp, 8 predicted proteins | sample MpolsnodulesMG_FD_207736 | JGI IMG/M metagenome (GOLD analysis project Ga0315913, IMG submission 207736) | Medicago polymorpha root nodule microbial communities from Los Angeles, California, United States - small nodules | ecosystem: Host-associated > Plants > Roots > Nodule | place: USA... | reverse complement strand
AAATGTCAGCAACAATGATCAAACTTGGACCTCTTTTTTAAACTTCTAAAATGTTCCAACTGATCCTCAACCACTAGGCTACACATTTTTAGATGATGCTTGAAATTTCATGAATTTAACTTTTGTTATAAATCTCTAAATTTAACTTTGACAAAATAATGCTTCATCAAATCCCTTCATGTGTCAAAGAAAAAAAAGGAACTTTGACAAAATGTTCCTTTGAAGAATTTAAATTACACTCTAGAATTTCATTACCTTAAAAAAAACCTTTTATTCTAAATCAACATACTCTAAGAACATACTACTGTGTATACCCGTGCACCGCAAGGGGAGAATTTGTTTTGAATTAAGTTAAAAATATAATATTTTATACTTCATTCTAAGAGTATATGACAAATGCAAAAATAAAAATAAAAAGGAACACGTGATAATTAGAGGATTTGTAAGCTTCAGACTATATTGAATTGAACGTGGAAATTTGAACAATTAATTTTCATCTTCACAATGTTGTAAAATAAAATCATACATCAACATAACAGTTTGAAGGTAACGTCTAGCCTGGTGCCTTCATTGGCCCAATCATCGGTAACTTTACATAAAAAGCCTAAAGATTGTGCTATAATTATTCATATATTTGAGGTTTTGTAAAGAATGGCTAGATGCAAATAACTTCTTATTCTTAGCATTATCAAAAAAAAAAAAAAAATGACTCCTCAGCACCAATGTGAGAAGAAGAAAAGCAACAAAATCAGACCCCATATCTACCTCTTGAAATGTGAAATCTGCAAATAATAATGAAATGCAACATAAGATATTTTTGTCTCAATAGAAGTAATAGACTTTAGAAAAAAGTAATAAATAATAAAAATGCTTTAAAAAATTAAAATATAGGAGTAGAACATTAAAATGAAATTAAAGGGAGTAAAAGTAAACACTGCAAAATATTTTGAACTTACTTCGTAGCATCTTTAATGTGCTATAGGTTCCTTTATTCTTAATTTTTTTTGGTTGAGGTGATTGTTGTTCCTAATCTTTGAAAATGAGCTAAATAATTGAAATATAGTAGAACAGCTGAAAAATAACAATTTTAAAAAAAGAAACTGTGTAGAAATCAAAACACAAATGTCCCCTTGATCGTACATAAACCATCTATATTAAATTTCCTAATAGACCTCATGAAAAATTATAAATTCAGTTATATAAGCTCAAGCTTGTTTGCATTTTCAAATCTTGTAATGACATGGAAACTATGTTTAGTAATATATTTTCAAAGAAAATTATCAACAATCTAAGGCTTACTGATAGAAAACCTTACACAAAATACAAATTAAAAACCCAACTTTGAAGAACGACTACCAAGTAATCCACTCTGCCGCTGAAAGCAAAAAATGGTGAAAATGAAAATTTCTGTGTTCAATAAAACTTAATTCTTGATTCGTGTATATTGAAAATGTTAGAAAAAAAATCTCATAAGCAAAAGAGAGATAATGTGAGAGTGTGCAGAGCAAAGAACTATTGGAAAGGGAAGATCGAAATGCAAGAGTCAGATAGGGAGAAAGAAGAAGAAAGAACCCAACTATATTATTCTCTACTGCAAAGAAGAGATAAGATCACCTATTGAATTAAATCACTATGAGTTGGAAAGTCTTTGCATCATGATTGGAACAATTGAAGAGAGAGAGAGAGAGACGACCTTGAAAGGTGAAGGGTTTAGTTTTGCTGTTTCACAATTCCTTTCAATTTTCATAGTTTGAATATTTAAAAAAAATAAAAAAAACTAATCAATCTCAGAAAACATTGAAAACATGCGTGCTTGACTGCTCCAAATACCATCAATCCTCCTTCCAACTACTATTGATACAAAACTACATTTTAAAAAAAACAATAATTAATAAATAAAATAAATAAATAAAAAAGATAATTAAAGAAACATTACCATTAATAGCAAGTTTAAAAGAAGAAACAACTCTTATTTGCTTGACAAATGTCACACTTGCCATAAAACTAAGTTTGCTTTATTATTATTGGGTAGTGTTAACTTGTGCCCTTAGGGCACATGTTAAGAAACTTAAAAGAAGAAATACTCTCTTAAATTTTGTACATTCAATTCATTAAAAAGTTAAAAATTAAATATAATACACACATTTCAATAAACTATTTCATTATTTGATACATTAACTTGTGTCTTAAAGGCACAAGTTAACATTTCCCTTTTATTATCTATAGATTTAATGTCTAAAATAGTTTTATAGGAAAAAAACATGCTCCTTATTTATCTTCTACTCATTTGAGGAGTCCGACGTGTCGGAGTGAGTTGTACAAATTTTTTTCAAACATGTCTTTTTTAAAAAAAAAAAATGTAGTTTGTTTAATAGTTGTATATTTGTTCTATAATTGAAGCAGAAGAGGTGTTGGTTTCAAGGATTTGCAACTCGAGAGTTTGCTTCAACTCGTTTTACCTAGGTAAACTCGACTCGATAACTCATACAGGTTTACCTAAAATTAAAATTATATGAAATTTATTATATGCGTGATATATATATATATATATCTAAGCTAATATAATATATTTTTTATGTTAATATAATATTATAAGTTAATATAATATTGTAAATAAGTCAATAGTGTAAAATATAACCTTTTTTTTGAAGAAACTAAATTAGCCCCACCCTTATTGGCACCAGAGAGAGTCGAACCCGAGACGTCGAGGAGGAAGTGCAAAATATAACTTAATTACAAAGATAAAATATACCAAACTATCATAATAAAACATTTATGATCAACTTAGCACCAAAATACAAAAATTAACGCACGAAATTATAAGTTTCTCAAGTCTCTAAGCCATCCAAAAAAAAACAAGTTTCTAAAGTTGTTAATAAAACTACCAGAAGATAAACAAGTTAATTTCTTCAAAAGTTCAATTTTTCTAAAGAATAAAGGAAAAGAAAAATAAAGTCGAAACTCTAAAGAATAAAGGAGAAGAGAAATGTTGTGTTTTATGTTTTTGAGAAGAAGAAAAGAAACGTCGCACGTTCATAACATTGTGATATTGGGCTGGACTTTAAAAATGAATTGGATTTTAATTGAAAACTGGCCGAAAAAAAATGTTTTTGTAAAAGGTAAACTCGGACGAGTTTACTCGATTTTAAGTTGTGTTAACTCGGTGAACTTTTCGATTTTACCAAAAAAACGAGTTTACCTATGAGTTTACATGATTTTGGCATCTAAAAACGTAAATTCAGGAGAGTTTACTTTTTAACACTCGATTTGTAAAATCTTGTTTGGTTCGATATAGCGTTCTAGTGACCACTACTATTAGTATATGAAATTTAAAGTGAATTTTTTGAAAGTTTTTTTTAAGGGGAATTTTTTGAAAGATAATCATAGTCATTTGTTTGATTTTTTTTTTTTTTTTGTCAAGTAGCCTAGTGGCTGGAACTCACTCATCCCCTTCATATAATATGCATTTGTCCCTACCAAGTTTGATTCTACGTATTTAAATTTTGCATTCTAAGCTTCTTTTTTTTTTTTGACAGAAACTTTTTGCATTCTAAGCTACATACAAGTTTTCTTTAAAAAAAATTAATGTTTATACCACATCAATTTGCAACTGTAACGCTCCATTATATAAGTCAACCTTAAAATAACATTTACAAGTCAACCTTAAATAAGTAATTAACGTGTGATTTGGGCATTGGACCATTACTCGTGTATTCCGAGATTTTCGCTAGCAGCAAGATTTTCTTTTTGAGTTATATATATAGTTTGTAGTTATGTTGCTATTCTTCATATCATTTTTCACAAAACATTGTCTTCTATATCTTTTGCTACTCCAAGAAAAAAAAATGAAGTTTCTTATTGCTATTTGTATTATCATGGGGACATGTGCATGCCCAGCCATGTCTCGAACACGAGTTTGGGTATGCTCCATTTAGGTTAAGCTCCATTTACTCCATTTAGGGTTTGAATGCAAGACATGTGACAAAATCATATTTAACGGTTGAGATTTTAAATTAAAAAACATTTTTTTGTATACTGAAAATACATGATAATCCGCTCAAAAATAACAATCACGTTTCCTCTTCTTCTTGTAGCAGTCATAATCAATCTTCCTCTTCTTCTTGTAGCAGTCACAGTCAATCTTGAGACCATAACTTCTCTTCAAAATTGAATTCAAAATCGACAAGAATTGTTGAATAAAATTACAAAAAGAAAATTTGTATTAGAAAGGAATGAAGAAGAGATGGGTAAAAGAAAAATAGGGATCTGGGTTGAGAGAGGAGAAGATGAGAGGAAAAGCTTGAGAGAAGGAAGTTGGTCGAATGAAAAGAGAGGGGTACAAGATTGGTTTTTAATTTGTTATTATCCTATATTTTCAGTATACAAAAATTTGTTTTTTAATTTAAAATCTCAACCATTAAATATTTTTTTGCCACATGTCTTGCATCCAAACCTTAAATGGAGTAAATGGAGCTTAGCCTAAATGGAGCATACCCAGACTCCTCGAACACTGTCTGAATCATCTGTTGTTGAAGCACATCAACAATGGATGATGAAATATGGACGCACATACACAAATAGTTATGAGATGGAGAAACGCAAAAAGATATTCAAGGAGAATTTAGAATACATTGAAAATTTCAACAATGTTGGTAACAAGAGTTACAAGCTTGGCCTAAATCCATATTCTGATTTAACTAGTGAAGAGTTTATTGCTTCACATACTGGATTCAAAGTTCCAAGCCAACTTTTTAACTCCAAGATGAGGTCAGTAGAAGTACCCTTCAACTTCACCGATGATGTTCCAACAAATTTTGACTGGAGAGAACAAAGAGTTGTCACTGACGTTAAGAACCAAGGATAATTATAAGGCTTAATAGGTTATTTGGTCTCTTATTTAATTTCAAGTTTTCATTTTGGTCCCATAACTAATAAAACTCACGTTTTGGTCCCTTAATTTTCCCTCCGTCTGTCAAATAAATCTCTTCTGTCAAAAAAATTGGCTTTCGTTAGTTTTTATCATCTTCAACTCTTTCCTTCATCTTCTTCCTCATCTTCATACAATATCATCAATATTCATCAAAAATCCAGAAGAAAAAAAACACCCAAACAACAACAACATCCAAATCATTTAACTTCTTCAAAAATACATTCAAATTCATAAATCCATAAAAGAAAAAAAAACAGATTTTTTTTCTTATGAATTAAAGAATTCAAAAGAGGCAAACAACAACTAAATATAAATCTGCACAAATCAATTACACAACAACAACATCATCTTCAACAACAATTCTACACAAATTAATATACAACAACATCATCATCATCATCAATTCTACACAAATTAATACAAAAGAAAGATAAAAAAAAGGATTAAAACCAATCTGCAAAATCAAACGAAAAATTGGGGAAAGAAGTAAAGAGAGTTTCTGGATCTGAAGCTGAATTGGAGAATGAAGCTGAATCTGTATGTTATTTTCTGAAAATTTGTGTTGAATGAAGGCGCCATATGCATGTCTTTCTTTATACCCATTCCTTTAAAATAGAAGGTCGTGAACCATTTTTCTGGCGCGGCGGTGAACTTCGGCACAGTGGTCGCGTACAAAGTTCTTTCGATTGCGAAATAAACAGAGGGGTTTTGTTGTAGAAATTACAAGGGAGGAGATGATGATTTTAGTTTTTCCAATGGAAACACATGGTGGCCGGAAGACATGAGAAAAGGAGGTGGTTTTGAATTTTTAACATCTCCAATATGAGCAATAAAATAGTGGGTTCTGTAAAGGAAAGGTAAAGGAATTCAATGGTGGTGGTAGAATTGTGAAAGGAGATCGAACGGAGAAGCAACAATTGCTGAAAGTTGGTGGTGGTGGTTTGGGAAGAAGAAGAAGAAGCGTGTTGTGTTGTTCCAGAAAGAGAAGAAATAATGGGATATAAAGTTAGATGTTGTTGGTTCACCGTAAGATACAGTAGACATGCATGATCTAATGGTCATCTATTAATAAAAACGATCAAATGGTTTATATTAAAATAATTAATAGGATCTATGGTGGATCACCCTTAAGGTTGGTTCACTATAGACATTTGAGGTTAAACTTAACGATCAGGGATTTATTTGATAGACGAGGGGGAAATTAAGGGACCAAAACGTGAGTTTTATTAGTTATGGGACCAAAATAAAAATTAATTAAGGGACCAAAGGATTTATTAAGGCTAATTATAATGACCTCTTTTCTTAATTTATTCTTGAAAAACAAATGTTTCTCATTAGTTGTCTTAGAGCATGCATTTTTAAAAAATAAAAAGCATGAATTCAAGTTGAGAACTTTGGATTACCTCAAACCAGCAATCGCACGCATTCATGTAGTGGATATATTTGTGGTCATTGGATCCACATGGAACAATCCTCATTTCAAGTTAAGTATTTTAGTTTTAAAAAAAATCTCGATCGTTCAATCTTGATCCAATAACCTTGAATGTTGATTACGTGAATGCAGGGATTACCGGCGGTAGGCAGTCAACTCCTAGGTAAGAACATCTCCAATTATGCAACTAAGCTTTCATATCATATCACAACGTCAACCTTAAATACTCTAGAGCTGCTTTTTTCTTGGTGATATGTTTGTCGGAGTCACCGTATCTAAAGTGACTTTAGTAAAACTTACACTTTGAAATATGAGCAAAGATACGATGTCATCGTGATTTTGTCCAACTATTATAATTATAAATTCTACTTTATGAAAAGTCAACTTAGTAAGGGTAACCAAATGATTGGAATATAACCTTTATTTGAATCTCACTCAAACAGTCTTTAACCATATTTTACTTATTTTATGGTGAAACCCCAATACCATGAACTTTTTTCAATATACACTAAAACACCTTTTCTCCTTAGAACTGGAGGACAAAAAAAAGTATGAGGATTATGAAAACCGATTTGTCTAATGAAAGAAAACTTAATTTTAGAAATGTATCATATAACATTGTTATATTAACTTGATCAATGTTTATTGTAGGTGGTTGTTGGGCTTTTTCAGCTGTGGCAGCTTTAGAAGGTACTGTGAAAATAAAAAATGGTAATTTGATCTCATTATCAGCAACAACTACTTGACTGTGATGAGCAAAGTATCGGGTGTTACGGTGGTTCTTTTGAAACTGCTTTCAAATCTATAATAGAATCCCAAGGTATTGTCCCCGAAGATGAATATCCATACCAAGAAAATTCTCAGACATGTCTATTAAATGATCAAATGACGGTTGCAGCTCAAATAAATAGTTATGAGGTTGTAACTGACAATGATGAACAACAACTACTACAACTTGTTGCACAACAACCAATATCAGTTTCCATCGCTGTCGGTGATGAATTTATAAAATACACAAGAGGAGTTTATTCAGGAACATGTGGTTACTCTCATAATCATGCGGTTATACTATTGGTTATGGGATAAGTGAAGAAGGGGAGAAGTATTGGTTGATTAAGAATTCTTGGGGTGAGAGTGGCTACATGAGGTTGCTAAGGGAAAGTGAAGATGCTGGAGGTCAATGTGGCATTGCTAAGCATGCTGGTTATCCCATTATATAGTACTTTCAAGTTTCAAATGAATTTCATTTTCATTGTGCTATTATAAATAAGTTTTCTATGTTGTCCTTAATTTCCCTTTTCTGAAGCTGTGCTTTTATTGTATTGAATTCAGCATAGTATGTTAATCAATGAAAAATAAACATTATAATGTTACATATGACTGATTGTTTTGTAGTAATATCTCCGATATAACATGTTGTGACTTCAAATTTACATCATTGTGTTTAAAAGTATTGTTTGTTTTTGGACTTTGTGTGAGTAGGGGCGGACCCAAGATGCAATAGTGAAAGTAACTGTTAACCTTGCTATTCAAAATAAAAGGTGTAACTATGATTAGGGGTGAACAGCATAGACGGGTTCGGATGGGGTTTGGGTCCAAAACCTCTATCCGAACAAAACCACGGCTTCAGTTTGTAGACTCAAAACCGTCCATTTTTTACTTCGGTGTCGGATATATCGGTTTACGGTTAATTTCATCGGTGCGGTTTTCTCGGTTCATGTTTCACACATTTTTTATTCGAAAATAAGTGAATAATAAATCCAAGCAAGAAAAATGAAGATGGTTAAAAAAAAGTTTAAAGTATAGTGTAGACAACAGCGATCTCTAACAAGAAAGTTGATAGAATAGAGAAAAAGAAATCGATGAAAGATGAAGGTTTTGATGTGTAGATCTCGTTTTTTGTCTTCAACTAGTCGGTGCAACAAAAGTGGTATCTGAAAATGGCTAACAATGGCATGGGGCGGTGACTTTCTTTGAGTTTATTTGTCATATGAACCCACATTGTTAGTCAGCGGCGAAACTAGCAATATTTTTATGAGATGATCACATATAAAGAATTTTTTTAAAACTAATCTAACTCAGTAGGAAAAAAAAATATCACAATAACTATTATTTATATAAAATGTTCTTTATAAAATATACATTTGATTCAACACGAACGGATTATACCAAAAAAATGCGGCAACAACAGATTGTACCAAAAAAGCCACAGTAGAATAGCGGATTGTACCAAAAAAGCTACAACAAAAGAAATAAAAACTAATAGTAGCTATTTATGAAAATTGAACTCGGCGACCCTTCAAAGACTCAAATTCATCCATAATTGCATCTGAGCTAAACTGACTTGCAATGTCTTTTTCAATGTAAATAACCAAGCTATTTGAAAGAAAATCATCACTCATTTTGTTTCATTGTTTTGTCTTGAGATTTTTCATTGATGAGAAAGCTCTCTCTGTTGTCGTTGTGGAGACTGTAAGTGTCAAAACATGGCGAATCAATCTATCAATTAAACAAGGTGAATCAATCTATCTACAATTGAATTATTTTATTTATTAAATAAAACAAAGATTGTTATTATTTATTATTTATCTCTTTTGGGTGTTATTCTTTCGGTTCCTATACGACATGATTAAATAATTTGAAGTTCGATCGAAAGTTAAATTCACTTAGAATAAAACTTGGGGTAACCAAATATATATTATTAGGGATAGCTAAATATAAAATATACCTACTCGCTCAAATTTTTTCTTTTTTAGAGTAGCCATGGCTACCTCTCCCTTATACTAGCAATCGCCCCTGCTGTTAGTGTAGCTCGTAAGAGATGAATGGGGAGAGAAGCATTTGATAAGCTGTAAAGCATTTGATAGAAAAAATAATAATTTCCAGTCTAGTCTAGTAGTACTCGAGACTTTTAATTTCCAGTTAATTATCTGTAAAGCGTGTTTCCTTTAGTTTCAGATTGCATTTTTTGGCGTCGCCTTTGGGATGGTGGCATTGGGATTGGAAGAAGAACGTTGGGACAGGAGAGTAGTTTGATGGATACTTTTCGTTGTTTTACAAGTATGATTTTCTTGATTAAACGTCCTATAAAAGTCTTTGAAGTTTGAGCAATTATCGAACAATGAAGATCAAATTTAACACACTTAGGAATGAAACCAAGTGGTGCATGTGAAGAAGCCTTTATGTCTAATTTTGGCAACACAACAACTGGAGACAAATTGACACCACTATATGATAGTAGACCGACAACAGGAGCCAGGCATGACTATGTATTCATTTCAATAGGAGATAGACCAGATTTGCAACGGAGATTAGTCATTAACAAAGGGTTAAAGAATCATTTAAAGATGTAGGTCAGTCATTTTATTAAAAGCTTCAATTAAACTGTTAAAGCAATGGAACCATTTAGTAAATCATTTTGCAGATGAAGGTAGTTGTGGACTTGTGGTGGCCGCCATAAAAAGCATCTTCAATATAAATTGTAAACAAATTATAAGCATATGCTTGTTATATCTCAAGACATAAGCCACCATAATAAGCACATCCAGTGTAAATTGCAAACAAATCATAAGCAAATCCTTGTTATTTCTCAAGGCATAAGCAATAAGTAAATCAGCAAAGTAATACATAATTTTACTGGGCGCTCTCAAAAGAGTAAATATGTTAAAAGTTGATTCCCATATTTTAACCACTATTTATCAAGTTGGTCACTATATTTACCATTTTTGTCAATTTAATCCGTAACTTTACTATCGATTTGGTTCATGACTATATGAATAACTAATATGAATAAAATTTGATTAAATCAATCATCTTTTTGAAATATTTATAATTTCATAGACCTATTTGAGAGCAACCTACAAAATGAGGTACAAATTTTGGTGGTTTTCTCCATAAACAATGTTAAATGAAAGTAATGTAACTATGTAAGTGGATGATAGCAATATGATAAGCTACCATAATAAATGCTTATATTTTTTCCCTGAAAAAAAGTCACGACAATAAATCATTTCGTGAGTATTATTGGTTTGGGTATTCTTCTATATTAGAAGAAAAATATCAAGAATCCACGATTAGTAAATAATTTTGCAGAAAAAAGCAGTTATTCCAGTTCCGTGTGTCTCTTGACACATGTACTTGTTGTCGACAAGAAACCAATTCCATGACATTCAGACCCACATCAAAATCACTATCAAAATATAAATTTATAACATTAATAATGCTAAATTCATTACTCTTAAATAGGTTCAAGCCAGACAATGAATTTCATCTAACTTCAAGTCACACACAAAATGAAAATAGCTCTAATGGTAATACTCAAAAACCATCAAAATTCAAAATAGCCCCTAATGCTATAATCTTCCTAACCACGAAATGGAACTAGAAATGGCTCTAAGGCTTTAGAATAGAGATAAAAGGCAAAGAAGAAGGGATCAAGCAAATGGTTTGTGCAATGGAACACGTTTGCAGGTCAATATATTTGTACAATTGAAAACAAACTAGTGAGAAGATTCCTATTCAAAGAGTGGATTTGTTTCCTACTAATTCAGGTTTGCCATTTAAATATCAAAGATGACAATTCTAAATAAGTCTTTGCTTTGCTATGACTATCAACAAGAAGGTCAGTCACTTTCAAAGGTACCAAGACCTGTACTTCTACAAATAATGAGGTGTTTGACAATCTTTAAGAAGTTAATCATAGGTATGCCATCAATTATCTCTTAATATATGTCTTTATAATTTTGATTACTCAACACTATGTAATGTAAATAATTTTGCTTTATGTCAATGACAAATTCTGTATATGTTTTGCAGGTCTTTTTGAGATGCCAACTACTTATTATTACTATGTATAGTCTATTCATTGGTATTTTGTATTGCTATGTTTCTAAGTAGGCATTTGATTTGCCCTTTAACAAACATGGTACATGGTAGTTCATAGTATTTATATTTACGATTATAGTGCATTGGTTGGTATTTTTATTGATGTATTTATATTTATATTTGTGGACCATTACCGTTGTTGTAAAGAAACACCAACCTGAATGTTAACACTTTAATTAAAGCAAAAAAGTTCTATTATTGATTATTTAAACAAAGTCCTCCTCATGCAACCATGGGTATGAAAAACTAGTACTCAAGAAAACATAAAAAATTCAAAATAGACCCTTATGCTATAACCTTCCTAAACTCAAAATGAAACTAGAAATGGCTCAAAGGCCTGAGAATAGAGATAAAAGGCAAACAATGAGGGATCCAGCTGAAATAGGGAGCAATGTTGATGCTGCGCTCTTGACATTCGATGGTGCCTCTGCCGGAGTTGTGGCTGCCGGTGTTGTGGCTGCGGATGCTGTAGATGGACCATGCATAGGAGTGGTCCCACCTGGTGCATGAGCAGCTGGTGGGGAAATGCTTCCACCTATAATTTTTTTATTCATAATGGTTCATATTAGAGAAATTAATCATATCAAAATCTAACTCTAAATATCAAATGTTTCAAGACTTTCAATACACAACACAAGAAATTATTAATGCAAGGAAAGCATAGCATGTATGAAAAATGTGATTGAAAGTAAGAATAATGCAAATTAAAAGAATGAAAATCAGAACAACACTTGTTAATTTTGAGATACCTTGTTCCTACATTTCATTAATTTTTTTTGAACAATCCTACATTTCATTATTAACACGAGAAAATGAAAATCATGTAGTTTTCAAACAATATACCATGCATGGTATAAAGAAAATCAAATGCCTCTTTTTCATACTCAAATAATCATAACAAAAGATTAAATTATTGACAATAACACCAAACAAGCCCACAACTAATATTAAAGCATTGACATATTTATAGGATCCAAGAACATATTTAACCCTAAATAAAAATCTGTAGAACACATGAACTGAAAAGGACACAACAATTTGCAATAATTTATTTAAAACTGTATAAAAGAATGAGTATTTAAATTGTTAATAGGGAGCAACAACATATGACACAAAAACTGCAAAATTGGATACCGTATCGATAATTTGGTGGTTGATCTGAATAGATAGAATCTGATATCATATTAAATTTTTATATTAGGGTTTAACTCATTCTTATAAAAAGTGTCATAAAGTGAAGATCCTCTTTATCATATGAATCAAGCATATATGATTCCATTTTTAATTTGGAACAAAATTCAATACAGAATATCAAAACTAATGATGTGTAAATGGCATAAGGAAACATACCAGGAGTAGCAGCAGCAACAGGGGCGATAGACACTGTAAACAAAAACAATTATTCATCATTGTCATGTCACAAACCTAGGATCAAAAACAAAAAATGAAATTTTTTCTTCAATAGAACGTTTAAAAAACCAAAATTTATAGTAAAAAATAAATCAAGGGAATGAAAAATCTAAGAAAACAGATGGCGGGCAAAGACACTCTTCGGATTAGATGTTTCCCAGTGTCAAACACACAGACTGAAACTGAGACATGTGATTACACTGAATTGTGTGATTTTTTTCTTCAAATTATTATGGTGTTGGTGTCTGTGTCCGTGTCTATTTTTCATAATGAATGAAATGAAAAACAGAAAAACTCACATCCACAATTAGAGAGAGGAGGAGCAGAGAGACCGCAAGCAGCAGGAAGAGTGGCAGCTTTTGTAACATTCAAAACAACACCAAGATTAGCACTGTTTTTGAGAGCATCACAAAGACAAGTAGGAGATGTTTTCAGAACAGTTTTCAAGCCAGAACAGCATGCCACTGATGGTTTGGTTATGGTACTGTCATTTGAAACAAATGACAAACAATCAGCCATGATGACAACAATGGTTGAACAATCAGCAGAGGGTGATGGAGCATCGCGTGCCGATGAAGCACCGGGAAAATCAATGGCCCAGATGGCAAAAATGCAGAGAATGATTGAAAGCTTTGAAGCCATGATGAAGAAAATGGAGAAGAATGAGAGAGGATTTTGTGATGTGTAGTTAGTTAAATAAAGACAGTGGAGAATTGTGAAGTTGAGAGTAATGAGGGGAGTTTGAAGAGAATGACTCGGTGTGTGTTAACTGTCTTTGTGATGTGTATAAAATGCATATATCTCTAATTCTGGAATTAATATTGGATGGTTTAGATTTTTAATTTTTGATTATTTGATCTCAATCCAACCATTAAGAATGTGTTGATCGTGTGAATGCATTGGACATTGATTGCAAAGAATTCAAGTTAGTGTGGAAATCGTATTTCTTTAGTGAAAGGAAAATAATTTCTAAAATAAATTGATTTTATCATTGTCTACATCTAAACTTTTGTAGAATGAAAGTATTTATTTATATTTATTATGGTGTTAGCTTTTTTTTATTGTATATAGTTCAGTTGATAGGACAATGCATTATTATATGCAGAGGTGAATTCTAGCCACTAGGCTATCTGACAAAAACAATAAAATAATAATTATGTGTGTAAAATCTAACTCTATCATATTGTCGTTATCCTTTTATACATTGTCTCTTTTGTAGCATTTTGGGGAATTTGGAAACATCCTTTCTGTTTGGCTCAAATATAAATATGGAGTGAGGCCCTTACCGAAGATTCCTCTCCAAGATGATGTACAGAGGAATGTGGCGCGTAGTATACATAATAAGAAGCCTTTTTGCTGATTTTGGTCATGGTCGGTTGTGTTCAGCTCTTATGTTGCTTTAAGTCTTGGTCAAACATGTCACGTTGCAGTTTAGATTGATTTTGAGATTAAAAAAATTATATGATCCAAAGAAATAAGTAAATTAATGTGATATATCATCATCATACTAATAAAGAAAATAAATAAGTATTAAATTATATGTATGTAGCTTATTCCTAAAAATAAAATATATGTATGTAGCTTAGTTCGCTTTGGTTTGTATTTTGAAAATGAATCTGAAATCCGATCTAATCATTTCTTATGAAAATACATTATTAACATCAAATAATATTTGATTTTGTGCAAATTTTTAAAAGTTATAATCTCAAGAATAAAAATCAACTTAAGGACTAACTATCTATATATAGATAGATATAGACTAAACTCTAGAGAGTGGAATTAAATTACATCATCAAATGAAATTAGGTTGGGTGTATTGCACTCCTACGTATAGACGGCATAAATTGGCATGCCTTGTGGTTTCGGGGCATCTTAGTTAGTTAGAGGAGTAGAACTAGAAAGTAGAATTGCATCTTTCTTACGTTTGTAGTCACCACAAGACTCTAAAGAGTGTACGTATCTTACTATTCCAAATTTCACACACTACCATCACTACTCACGTTTGTATTAACCCACAACTTTGAGTGACTTCTTTCAAAGTATCAATGTGAACATAGTTAGTTTGATGTTGCTTTCCAAGACAAATTCGGGCTTCTTGACAGTTTTCATTCTTCTGGAGTTCAACACCATAGCTCAAAATGTACATGTACACCTTTTTACGATAGCTAGCTAGGTGGACATTCAATCAAATATACACTCTCCATCCCAAAATAATTGAGTCATTTACAATAAAAGTATTTTATTAAAAGAGTCATTTACAATAAAAGTATTTTATTAAAATAACTGATTCATTTCACTTTTCAATGAAATATTTTTTAATTTTTTCCCTCAATTATACACTATAATTAATATTACTTTTATCATTATCAATTCAACATCCTCTACTTTGCATTTATGATAATGATGGATGCACTAATACTTGACAATGATACTCAAAACCATCCCTCTCTCTCTCTCTCTCTCTCTCTCTCTC
>Ga0315913_1005672_pt1 | contig 15131 bp, 11 predicted proteins | sample MpolsnodulesMG_FD_207736 | JGI IMG/M metagenome (GOLD analysis project Ga0315913, IMG submission 207736) | Medicago polymorpha root nodule microbial communities from Los Angeles, California, United States - small nodules | ecosystem: Host-associated > Plants > Roots > Nodule | place: USA... | reverse complement strand
AAATGACCAAAAAACCCTTAGTTGTTCCAGTTAAACAGGAAAGGACGAAAATACCCATGGAAGAAGAACATAGCCATCACTTCTTTCTTCCCTCTCTTCTTCTTACTCGTTCTTCTCTCTTCTCTCCCACCACCACAAGATTCATCAACAAAACTCAAACTTCACTCCAAAAACAAGCATAAATGGCATTGTCACACATAAGATTCTTCCCTCACACACTTCTATTTCCTTCTACAAACTTCATCCAAAACTCAAACTCAACCATAACTGTTTTCTCTTCTCTCCTTCAAGCTCTTCTTCTTCTTCGTCAGTAGGCAAATCCTCTTCTCCTCAACAACAACAAGAATTTCTGAGAATGGTGAATCGATTGTTTCTTCTAGGTTACCGTAGATTCTTCTTGCCACCACCGGAAGAATAATATCATCAAATTCTGATTCACACCAAGTCTTCATTCTCTTAGCGGCTATGTTTTCTTCTTGAGGTAGTGGGTATGCGGCCATTCCAGAAGATTGAAGGTTGAGGATTGAAGAAGAAGAAGAAGAACCCAAAGATAAAGGGTCGTTGATTTGAGAATCAGGGTTGAGTTCAGTGAGCATGGTTTGAACCCATGAATATAGATTGGGATTTTTCTATAATTTGTTAGAGAAGTTGGTGAAGTGAATAGATTGGGATTTAGAATTTGAGTTGGATCATAGCAAAATGGGGTTTTTCTTTCTTCAGTTTAAGGTGAAGTTTAGAATTGGAGAAAAACTACCAAGTATCAACAACAAATTGTACATAATAAGTTGCAAAGTCAGAATAATCAGAAGTGTTATTTATCTTCTTCCATTGTATCAAATCGAAACTTCAAGGTTCCTGCATTAAAAGAAATCAATGAAAAGTTAAGCAGAAAATAAAATGGAAGGATTAAGGAAAAGAACAAAAGAAATCAATGAAAAAAAATCAACAAAAGATCATTGTTTTTGGTGGCTTATATCAATACACAAAATGTTTATAACTAAATTCACAATTCCTGTCACAATTGTAATAATTATATATGTTTATATTTTATTTTTGAAATAATTATATATGTTCATGTTTTTGACAAAGATTATATACATATTTATATGTGAAGTTTTTTTTTTTTTTGAAGGAATGTGAAGTTTTATCAGACGGAAAGAAATTTTTTTTGAAGGTAATTGCTTCATAGTAAATATTCCGAAAATATGAATTTATTTTACCCAAAACATATGTTATTATAACTATGTTGAAAGAACATTAAACACAAAAACAATTGGTGCTTCAGGAGGGTCATAAGTTCAACTCCCACTAATGCCATTTTTTTTCAGCATATTCAAATAAAATTTGTTATTGCTTCAGACCGGCCCGGTTCAGATAGAACCGTCGGGTCACCGGATTTTATCGGTTTTGGCCGAGTTGTACCGGTTCTCACCGAGTTGATTGCATAACCGATCCAAAACTTAGACCGGACCGATCAGGGGTCCGGTTCACGGTTCAACTGGTCGAACCGACCGGTCCAGTCAGAGTTTTAAAACTATGCTTATATTTGTTACATGTGTTATTTGTATCGAAAATTGAGTGCATTTTTTAAAAGAGAAAAAGTTAGCCTAAAAGAGTTGAAAGGTATTTTTTTTTTTTGTATAAAATAGTTGTTTTTCTTGTTTGATTAAGTGAAGTAAGTAAAATAAGTTATAATGTAGAGTATATATGTATATATGAGACTGGCATCAACCCCATGGTCGGACCCATTTTACCATACATTAGTTTATGTACTATCTTTAGCTTCAATATTTACAACAAACAAAACAAATTGATCGAAGTATCGAACCCATTTAGCTATGCAATAATCTGCGCTTTATATATAAGGCTAATGTGTTAGGATAGAGTACAATCGGTGTGTGTGTAAATACAAATGACAATATGTGTCATTAGATGAGAGAACATATTCAACAATTGGTCTATATATTCATCTATTTTATCAAAACTCTTTGCTAATTTAAAAGTAGGTCATTGTTGTGAATTCGGTTAAAAATCGCACCAATAAAATATTTGATGTGTGGAGTAAATTAATCAAGCAACCAAAATAATATGGGTGACAATTATAAACACAATCAAAAGTTGAAAACAACGAGAGAAAGAGAGAGAACACGCAAAATTTGTTTACCGGTTCGGTCCAATACTGACTTACTCTAGGGGGAGAGCAGCTATCTGTTCTACAATAATGATGAATTTCTTTACAAAGAGATATCCGAGGGTTACAAAAATCAATCTTCAAACCAAATTCTCTTCCCGTGACCAAGAGACTCAATCCTAATAGTGTTTCTCCTAGGCGATTCAATGGTGATTCAATCCCAACCCTATTATTTGTTGCCAAGAGAAAAACTCTACAAACTCTAGTTTTGTTGTTGGCTTTTAATCCTTATTTTACTACTCTCATATTTCATCTTATACAAGATATGCATTTATAAAGAAATATAACTCATAAATTTGGAACGGATATCACGTTGGAGATACGTTTTTTTTCCTCCTTCAGCGCAAAATATATTTGCATCAAATATTCCTTTTAAAAAAATATTTGCATCAAATCTTTCTTCATGCGGTACAAAAATATATTTAATATTTACTGTCCATAAATATTTTTTCAACAACAATCTTCTGGAAGCACAAAATATATTTGAAATAAATCTTTTATATTTTTAGCAACAATCTTCTTCATCCATCAAATTTTGAGTCAATTTCAATAGTCATAACTCTGATAAACCCTAATATCCAACTCAGCTAAACTTCCGTTTATGAAAAAAATGTACCATTAGATGATAATACGTGTCTCACTATTTTATTGTAAATAATAATAATGCAAATCATGGCATAAAATTATTTTAGCTTTGTATATAATTGATTTGTTTCTTGAAATAAAATAGTACAATTTTAGACGCAACACAGAAGACTAGTTAAACTTAATAATTCTTATACAAATCATGCTCAAATGTGCTGTACATTTGAAGAAAGTTGTGTAAATGAAGACATTTCATTCCCTAGAAAAATTAAAAGGTTTGTTTAATTTTAACGCAGTAGTATTTTATTTTCAATGAGAACGATGAAGTCTTGAAGAGATGTTAACGCGGGTCTACAAGTTTGACCATGCCAGCTTCCCTTTGTAATCTTCTGCACAATAATTGCTGGAAATTTTTTCATTGGTTCATTAGAATGCATAATGATATACTCCACAAATAAAATAACAACCCAGCTGTGTCACTAACCAACAAATGAAAATATACAAGATGTAGCTAACGTCTAGCAGATAAGTTTTTTGTGTATTGATATTTGTTACACCATTTTACAGGTGTAATACATATTGTCAACAAAAAAACAGGTGTAATACAATTATGTGCCCTATAGTCTACACAAGTGTAAATTTGTCTATTGATATACAAATCGACGAAAATTAGGAGGCAGATTAACAGAAGTCTTTGGCGGGCGCCGTTTGATCAAGAATGAGGGATGCATGTTCAGAGGATCCTACTTCAAATGATATAAGAAAGAAAAAAAAATTGTGAAAAGAGAGATTTACAATAAGATTTTATAGTGTGTTAAAGTTAAATACTAATTTACACTTCTAAAGATTTAACCATGAGTTCATACGAAAAAACTTGGTCTATAAATTCATGCGGTGACAAAATTTAAAAGTTTATCACGAGTAAATTTGTCGTCATTGCATCCCCGTCAGCTTAGCTTAGTTGCTAGGGACATTGCATAATATATGCAGAGGCTAAGGTTCGAAACTCGGACACCTCACATTTAATATATATGAGCTCCATCGAGTAGGCTACTTGACAAAAAATATTTTTTTTGTCATCTTTGCCATATTAGCTTATTAAGAAACTTTTTTGTGTTATTGCTGTTATTTTGTTTTTAAAGGGAAAATAATAATAAATCTATTTAACATAAATAATTATATTTAACGTTCTGTCGAATTGTGGTTCGTCATATTGAAGACGTCTAGCTCTTTCTACTAGACTCGATCTTTGTTGGTAGATTACAAACTTTTAAATAAATTAACATGACAGTTAAATAATTGAACTCAATTAGTTAATGAATTTCACTAAAATACGAATTGTTCATAAGAACATGAATTCAATTCTTGAGTGGAATAAATCTTCATCTGAATTTACTTATCTCCTGATCAAACTTCAAATTACCAAGACCTATTTTCCTAAGAATCGAAGGATATGAACATCAAAATAAAAAAGGAAAAGGACTAACATGACAAATCAAACGTTTAGAAAGATAAGACTAAGCTTAAAAGAAGAATAAGAATATGATAGATAAACAATAAGACTAAGCTTAAAAGAAGAATATGATAGATAAACAAGTTAATTTTTTTACAAAAGATAAACAAGTTAGATGACAAGTAACATGTCTTTCAATAACATTTCACTCTCATATCGTAAAATTATTTCAAAATATATTCAAATATGATTTAATGTTTATAGAAAGTTTTGTTCTCCATATACTATATCATCTATACTAATTAAACCTTTACATATGATTAATTTTTATTCAACCTATGTATACAAATTATTCATTTAAACAAATTATACTATAGAGTTTGCTAAAAAAAAAATATACTATAAAGAGTCAAATACAGTGCAACGAAAAGTTAAAATATTAAAAATTAAATCTATAAATACTTTATCTAAGAAAAATAATTGATTAAAGCGTATCACATTCATCTCTATTTATAATTCTCTTTGACATTTTTCACATATATTAAAAAAGTTTATGATATGATTAATGTCAATAGTTTGTGGATAACTACTACTATTTAATTGCTTTTGTGTGTATATGTATTCAATTTGACAATTTATCTCTGAACACAAATTAACATTATAAATTAGGGATATATTTAAAAAAAAAATGCATAAAATAATTTGCATTCAACTTATATTTAGGGGTAAATTTTTGTTCGAAATGTGGCTTTTAATTAGAGAGACTAACAAACCATGGTCCCTGAACTATGACTCTCTCATCAATTTAATCCTTAAATCATAGAAATATACTTAGTTAGTCTGTGATCTATATTAACAAACCATGGTTCCTGAACTGTGACTCTCTTCCAATATTACTATATATCATACAATGTTAACACATATTCCCCTCAACATGATCAATTTGATTCTCCAAACTACCTTGCAAGCGAAAGAGTTTCATGAGGTTGATTATTTGGAATTTTAAAGTTTGAACATGTGCTTTAATGGTTAGAGAGTTTGAAGAGATATAAACAAACTATAAGGTTGTTTAAAAATTGTCATGAAACGATCGGATAAATATCATTTCTCTCTGACTTTTATGCATATGAAACAGAAGGACACCCATAGCCATAAGCACATTGCCCGAGGTATCAATATGTGATTCATGATTTGTTTTTAGCAAATGATACATGCAATTATACCTATGTCCCTTATGCTTTTCTTTTGTTGGTCGATACCAAATGAAATGTCCCTTCTAACCAACCGTTGGATATCACATGCGCCGAATGGGCCCCTTCCAGACTGTTGAATCTTGAGAGCAGATTTTGAGAACTTACTTAACACCTACTCCACTTATAAATCATAAAAACGGTGCATAATTTGACGGTTTTTTAATCATTTAAAATTGCTTTAAAACTAAAAAAATACAGTAAGCATATAGTAATATTAACATCGGTACGTATTATTTAAATGCAAGTAGAAAGTATTTCACCAATAAAATACTGGATTTCCTTTTTCGTTTGTCGCTATGAAACAACAAATCTTTGTTATGTTTGATAACATCGGGTGTCTGTCATGAAAATTAGTCCAATTGATAATGAGTTGACTCTAATCTTAAAGGATGTTGGTTTAATTTCGGATGGTGAGTTATTCTATGAGAAGTCATGAGAGAAGTTTGGGATATCAATGTTAAGAGTTTCACATCAGATGGTCTAACAATGTGTTTATAAGTGAGGACAATTCTTACTTCACAAGTCAGTTTTGTGAAGTTGTGTTAGACCCAACCAGAATTTCTAAAAATTAACATGTTGATTTATGAGAACGAAATTGCATGAAGAGAATTGAACATCACATCTTATTTCAAAATTTTGAAACATTTGCGTTTATGAATCATCTCGTTTTTTAACACTTACTTTTCCATTCTACATATATCATCATATGAATATCCAAAACTCAACACCTACATACATGTTTAAAGAACTTCTAACATACATTGGACACACAATAATCTAAGTTCTACAAGTAGCTTGGATCTATCTAACTTCAATGAGTGTTCGAAACCCAACTCAAATAAATGTTGTTTTTTATTGAAAAAATATATTAAAAAAACAATATGTGGGCCACAAAGTCGAAGCTTCTTTACCCAAATAAGTTAATCCAACGGCTAGTGTTGTCCCATCTACCAGTGGGGCCCATATCACCAGATCGATCCAGATGAATCAATCTAACACCCGTTGATCATTTTCTGAGCAAAGAAACTTCCCTCTATAAATCTTTCTGCCACATTTCTCAAACCTCACACACAAACACAACAAAACAAAAAAATGGATCGTAAAAACGTTCTCTCACTCGCATTGATCTGCATTGTCTTCGCCGGCGTCGGAGGTCAATCTCCGTCGTCAGCTCCGACTACATCACCACCTACCGTCACCACTCCTTCTGTTGCTCCCGTCGCTGCACCTACCAAACCAAAATCACCCGCTCCAGTCGCTTCTCCAAAATCATCACCACCAGCTTCATCTCCCACTGCTGCAACTGTAACTCCGGCTGTGTCTCCAGCTGCTCCAGTTCCGGTAGCTAAATCTCCAGCAGCATCACCTCCAACCGTTGCTCCGGTGAGTTCACCACCAAAACCAGCTCCAGTGAGTTCACCACCAGCACCAGTTCCAGTGAGTTCTCCACCAACACCGGTGCCGGTGAGTTCACCACCGACAGCTTCCACACCTGCAGTAACACCAAGCGCTGAGGTTCCCGCCACAGCTCCAAGCAAATCAAAGAAGAAGACAAAGAAAGGTAAAAAACACAGTGCACCAGCACCTTCACCGGCATTGGAAGGACCTCCAGCACCACCGGTTGGTGCTCCCGGACCTAGTCTCGATGCTTCTTCTCCCAGTCCAGCATCTGCTGCCGACGAGGTACATTCATGTCTCCTCTTTGCGTTTTTATTTTATTTTTATTTTGTGCATGTTTGATATCACTGTGAATTTGTCGAAATTAGTTTAAGTATTTGCATAATTGTAAATATTTTCACCGTTGGTAAATTTTTGCTTCAGATCTGGAATTTATTATTATAGTTTCAGATCTGAATAGTGTGAGACAAGACATTGAATGTTTTTTTAGCCGAAATTGAGAGAGACAGAAAACAGAATACATTTTTGCTTCAATGTAGGTTGAATTTGAACTCAAATGTTGTCTTAATCTTATGTTGTGGTTGTCACGAGCCACCATTGAGATAAATTTTGGTTACTCTTTTTGTGAATTGCGTAATTGTTTTTTACACATTCATGCATAGGACAATCATGATAGTCGGATCGAGAACAATTAGTTCAGATTAGGTATTTTATTATTTAGAAAAAAAATCAAATTTCTATTTAATTAATATTTAAACGGTTCGATCTTGATATAATAATTATGATTGTTCTGAATGCAAATTTAACTGCATTGACCCAATTTGGTTTTGGAAGTCCAAATGCCTACAAGAACAATATATAGTAAAATCAGAAAATTTAACTGTTGCTATATATGTATATCATGATTTTTGTGAAAGAAATGTATCATGTTTTGGTCATGGTAGATTGCTAATAGCAGTAATATGAGAAAAAATTAATTTAGTCAATACTGAGATCTGAATTTTCTATATTGTAGAGTGGAGCAGAAACAATCAGATGCTTGCAGAAGGTGATAGGATCCTTGGCATTGGGCTTGGCTAGCCTTGTTTTTATGTTCTAGAGAGGAGATTTCATTGTTACTGCCACGATATATTCATCATATGTATCATTTATTTTCTTTTTTTTGGCCCTGTCTTGGGCTAACATTAAATTTATTTGCCATTGTTTTTTTAAACTCTTATTATTCTATTACATATTGGTGATGTTTTTGCCATTATTTTACACATTAGTTCTGCTTGCTTGTCCTTCTGTTTATGGCGATTGTCTTTGGTTTTACCCTTGTGGTTGCTTGAAGGGGTAAAACAAACACCGACACAAAGATCCCTTTCTTAGTTTCTAGTTTGTCTTTAGCTAACTTCCTAGTCTGGTCGTTCTTCTAATAATGGTATGCTATCAGATTATTCAATAACTTTAATAATAGTGGACAACAGATACCAACCATATCAATAATTTGATTTCAGTTTAACAATGCAGAAATACATGTGAAAAATCATCTTATAATGTAAAAAACTTTGGAATTATGCATGTACTTATTTTTGCTTACAAATGTACTATTTCATTTAAAGGGTGGTTCATGGTTATTGTTGTTAATTTATAACAAGGGTGTTTATATTCAAATCGGTTTAAATTAATTCTGCAAGTTGATTCAAATGTTTTAAAACTGCATTTAACTAGAATCAAATATTTCAAAGGAGTCATCCAAACCGAACTACGCAAGACATGATTTTTTTTTTCAGTTAAGTAGAACACACATATTTTAACATTTGAATTGGGTAAACTCTTACCTCAAAATTAATCCAAACCTATAAACCGCATTGTACAATCCCTCAGCTATGTACAACAAAATTAGTAAAATTTTATTTATGTATTACACGAACAAAAAAAGACGAAATTACTATTTTTGATGTGTTAGTTAAAATGGATTCTTTTATGACAAAAAAGGAAATTTTCTTATGCAAAAGAAAAACGACCCATCCTCTACATTTTGAGCTTAAAGTTGATTTAAAATAAGGGAAATAATATTTGTGCAACCATTTTGTAACAATTTTTGCGACATTTTTTTCTCATACTTATATTATGTTTTTACTTTCTCTCTAATCTCTATTCTTTGATTTCCGTGTTGATACCTACTTTTCTTTGTAAGTTTATAATTATGTGAAAATTGTCACATAAATTGTTGTTCAAATAACACACCTCTTAAAATAAACCCTTCATAACCCTAAATTTGGTGTTTTCTTATGTTGGTTGAAACATTATTCGTTCTAGACATAATTACTTACTCAAATCTTTGTGTTGTGAGAGAATTTGTGCTTTTATGAATGTTTGAAATGATTCAACTAGCCTTTCATAAAAAAATTATAATACTTCAAATTATAGCCTTTTATGGATATATTTAAAGATATATCTTTAAACATGTCTATGATCGTTGGTCCAATTAATAAAGAGTTTACTCATATCCTATAGAGACATGGGTTCAACTCTTGCTCTAGGCATGAGGATCTCATTAAATATATGACACTTGTTGTTTTTACATCTATTGTTTTCTAGAAACACATAGAAATGATCCAAAAACTCAGCGGTAGTTAACTACCGTCGGTTTTCTAGTAGTCAGTGGTAGTTACCGCTGAGGTATTTTTGGTCATTTTCATATATTTCTAGGAAACAATGGATATGAGAAAAGCAATTCTCTAAATATATTTATAAGTAGTCTCTGAACTTTGAAACATGCCGTGCCCAAAACTTCTAATATTAAAAAAAAAAAGCTTAATAGCAGTTTTAGCCCCCTAACTTTCCTAAAGTTGCGATTTTGGCCCCCTACAAAAAACTACAAAAACGCCCCCTAAGTTTTGCATCTGTGGTAGTTTTGGCCCCCAATGCCAATTTTGACTCGGTCTACGCTGACGTGCCACCCTAAGTGAGGTGCCACGTGTTATTTTTTTACCAAAAATTGGTCCTGGGGGGCCAAAACGGCTACAGTTGCAAAACTTAGGGGGCGGTTTTGTAGTTTTTTTTCTTAGGAGGCCAAAATCACAACTTCGTGAAAGTTAGGGGGCGAAAACTACTATTAAGCCTAAAAAAAAACCTAAACTTTCATATAAAAAGAAAAGATATATCTTATTCGAGTATATTGATTGTGTGATGTCTAATATTGAAATTAATATAACGTGTTTGTGACAGAAGTATTACTCTAGAAAGACAATACCTCAATGGAATTAAATTTCTTACAATATTTGGATGATACTACAATCTATATAAGCTTTTAGTAAAGAAGACGTGCTAACCAATACCAGATTAAGTAATTCCCTAGGATCATGTATCATGTATGACTGTGACAAATAAACAAAGGCACGTTTTATGGTTTGGACAACTTGTTACGTACCACATAAAAACAGAGACCAATAAGCCTAAGAAGTAGTACTGGCTTAGTTATGAGTCGCTTTTAATGGCTACTGGCTGCAAGTCACCATTATACTTTCACGTGTTACATCCTTTAACATACTATAGTTGGCTTTCAATAATTAAAAAGTTTGATAAGCTTTCACTATCACATATATTTTTCTTGTATCATATGGACAATTTCTTCACCTTGCGGCTTGCTATATAATTATTATTAGTTGTAGGGTAATTCCTTTAATATTAATAGTTAAAGACGGTACCAAAATCGTGTTGTAGTGGGTTTTGCTTTAAGCACAAATCTACTAAAGTTTTTCCCTTTCATAAGTTTCCTTTGCTAGGAAGAAATGTTCAATCCCAAACTCACACTCAATGTTCTTTACTTCACCACCAAGGGCAGTTTGGTATAAAATAGGTTCTCACTTTATAATTTTCCTCCCCATAATCTCCTTTTTTTACACTTGTTTTTACTGGTCACTATTCTTTCTTTAACTGTAGAACACTATTATGCACGAAATTGATAACAAAAAGCATTAGTTACCCAAGAGAATTTAAGCAAATTAAAATGCATCATGTGTTAAGCGTTCGTATAACTTGCTAACCATGTCATTTGATGTGAAAAATAATTTGGGTTCCCTAACTTATGTCTCCTATGCATTGCCTGAATTTACTAGAACAAGACTTAAAATTGCAAATCAGAGTTTGAATATGATTTTGATATTGGTTGTCGGTTGATATAAATTTTTAGTTAAGAAAAAGCAATACTAACAGGTTAACAACTAATAATTATATAATAACTAATAATTGACTTACTGATTAGATACTTTGGCCCATTTTGCTAGACCAAAAATCTAACTAAATCTTCAATTTCTTATTGTTTAAATATAGGATCAACCAATGATTAAAAATCTTGAACAGTGGTATTATTTGCAATGCTGGAGTAGCTTGGAATTGACTGTTACTTTGTAACTCTTGCTCTAACCCATGTACATTTTGTGCATGGTTAGTATTTCGTTAATATATTTCACATTATTATTTTTTTAAAATAAATCAAGCTTTGTAACAATATTGGAAGGTGTTCCAGAATTATACTTGTGAAAAATGACCATCCAGGCTTTAGCTACCACCACCGACACAAATGAAATGAACTTATTGACGCCAGCGTGTGCTTCATTGTGCTGCTAAGGACAAAATAATTTCCTCACATCTTTTACCTTTAAAAGGTAATGGTCCGAGATTTCGACAGAAAATTTAAGTTGCATGACAAAGTTGTCTATGTCCTTATCGTAATGTTTTTTCTGTGGTACATTCTTATCGTTTATAGGCTTTAAAACATCTGCTTAAAAAAAGTTTTAAAATATCAAATTCAATGTTATCATTTTTTACAGTAAAAATAGTTTCATTAAAGAGCAGAAGCATGTTTAAACAGTGATGTGACAATTTCCAAAAACTTAATTCTAGAGATGAGCCGATGAAGTCATGAGTTATACTATACATAGATTTTGAATGTATAAAAAAAACATATTGATAAAAAAGAATATACATAGATTTAACAATCAACCGAACTTCATCCATCCACGTTTAATGACAAAGGAAACGTGACAAACCAAATACAGATTTAGAAATTTTATCCAAGAAGAGGATGGCGCACATTAGGGAGAACCGAAAGGAAGATCCGTTGCTAAACCCTAGGGTTGGAGAAGAGCCACTACATAATCCTAATGCTGGAGAGGGAAGGGGAGGCCTTTGGCCACAACAAGTTATCATTATCTTCAGCTATAACCCCACCATAATCTTAATTGTTTATTATCAATGACTAGTGAATAGACTGATATAAGAATGAAGAGGAACATCCCCTCAAAACCAGAAAAATAAGAACACGAACCAAGTAAAAAGTCCATCCAAATAAACATGTAAGCATCATACTATACGAAATTGTGCCTCCGCCTTTTCATTCACCCGTATATTGAAATACCACAAACAAAATTGCATTTGTATATGATACAATTTCTAAATAACCCTTATTGTATTAGCTTCATTACAGGCAGTTTTATCAAGTGGCAAGCAAATAAGGTCGCACATAGCTTAGCTAGAGCGTCCATATTAGATTCTAGCCCCTGCAATTATTACTCTATTCCCCATTGAATTTTCGCTTATTGTTGCTGATGAAATTAAATAAGCCCACTTTCCCTATCAAAAAAACTTTACTGTACATCTTAACGGGTTTTTACACATCAAAATAGACAGCCTGGATTTTTGAAATTAAAATCTTGAACAGCAAGTAATTATGATTGTATAAATTGCTTGTAATAGCCACACTGATTAGGGAACCGTTGACCAGCAGCAATACAAAATGTAGCTCATAATGGTTGAAGCTCCTGCTCTGGAACAGCTACATGAACTGGCTTGTATGAATGCTCAGCTTGCTGTCTGTTTTTCCAAATTAAGAATATTCCCAAGGCCGACCCTCCAAGAAGCATTGTAAGCAAAACCGCTAAAGCCACAACCCAATAATATTGCTGCCACCAAGTCCTGCATCATCTCAGAAAAATATGTTAACAGCACCCAAAATGGTTATAGAATAAACCCCAACCATATTCAATTAATAGAAGATTTTAGACATCAGCTATATGCACGCATGAAAAATAGTAACCAAAATAGGCAACTGAAATAAGGAATGGAAGAAAAGGTTGAATTAACAATTATGCAGGTAGAATATTGAGTTGCCCATAAAGAACAGGTGGGTTTCCCACTTGTTGTCGCTTATTTCAGAGCAGTGCATACGTCGTGAAAGATATTTGTTTAAGAAACTAGTAAAATTATAAATATTTCCTCAAAGTAAAGACATTTTAAGGTTTTAAAAGTAAATACAGCATTATATCAACATTTCCAAATAATTCACCACAAACTGGTGAAGTCTAAAAAGGACATCACAAAGCAAAGATAATAACTATACATTGCGTGGAGAGTGTGTGTGTTAGAATTCATTGACACAGTCACACCAGGTGCAAGTCTTTGGATATTTACATCAGTGAATAACTTCATGTAAAATGTGAAACTAACCAATCAAATCATTGAACCATCTGATATTATTTTATGATCGCATATATCAAATTATAAATAATATAGAAAACTGTAGGTCTGTAAATTAATAGTGGACATTTACTTATTTTTAAGAAAACATATTGTAGCTTAAATTGCAATAGTGTGACAATGAACTGATTTCACTTTCTGTATGAATTTCGTATACCTAATCTGCTTCGTAAAAAAAATTCAATTCAATGGTTCGATTAATTAAATTCATTATGTACCGAAGACACGAAGACCAACACCCATTGTAAATGGATCCGGTTCCTCTCCCACGGTGCAGTGGTAGAGCAAAGTATTTTTTAGCTATTAGACAGCATACCACCGCATGCGGTTGCATTTTTTTATATAGGAAAAAGACATGCATGTGTGTTTTTTACAAAATATTAAATGTGGAAAGGAGCATATGACTCAATGCTGCAGCATGAATTTTCATAAATTAGTACAACATACTTTCCAAGTTCCTACTAATCTGAATGAGAAAAATTATATACCTCAGTATTGCATGCACTATAAATGATAAAGCAAGTATGTATACAATGATATAGGGAAGACAATTTTCTCTCTGGTTTCAAGATAGAACTTACCGTTTGGATGAAGGCTCAGCCTTCCAATTAAGCAACTTATAACTTCCAAATGTGTCTGGGAGTTGCATGTGATGTTCAGAAAGCCGGGATATCATACTCTGTAACATAAAAAATAAGCATCAAATTCAAGTGGGTTGTCTACACATAAATGCAAATGCACAAATGTCAACTTACCATTGCAGTGGTGTTAGAAAAGAAATCCGCATATGGCCTTGGGGTTATGACCCATCTAGAGAGGGACCCGTTTCCAAGTGAAGAAAAATTCATTAAGTGAACCTGTGAGCATTTCATAATGTCAGTATCATAAAGTAACAACAGAGAAAATTAGCTGAAAATGTTTAGTTTTCTTGGTACTTTGGTAGGCCGACACATGATTGAAAATCTTACGTCTAGGACCTACATATATCCCACAACCTACACCAGCCAACTGATTTAGCCATGATTGAATATGCATATAGTTAATTACATCTCCTTTTAGCATCAAATTAAAAAATAATACTTAAAGCTGTAACTAAGCACCAATATTTCCTGCACCTTGATGACCATTTTCTAACCTGTGATGTATTAACATCTAACTCATGAGCTATGAGTCCAGCCAACTCTGTAATGTAAGGCTGCATATCCGTGTAGCTCGTGTTAAATGAAATGGTGATTGTTATTTGAGCAACTTGGAGTTCACCTGCACGTTCAATCATAGGAGATTAGTTGTTACTCATTAGTGATAATATAAGCTATCCATGTTTAAACGTGATGTCTCTGTATATACTTGAAATAAAATTAGAATAGTAGGAGATAATATTACCTTGATGAAGATTATCCTGCGACGCAGATGGAGCAACCGAAGGTGCAAATGCATTAGTTAAATTTGTTACTTCTGAATTTGAAGGCACTGGTGATGGGGCATCAGAGGTGTGTAGTGTTTCCCATAACTCAGAACAATTTGTTTTCCAGAAACCAATTTTTGAATTCTCACGATCATACATAACAAGAGTGTTACGGACAAAGATACCTACACAAACATGAATAGTATAGGAATGATCACTAAATTAGCAGACAAATCCATACCTCATAAGCTGCCAACCTAACACAAAAACTAAGGAGCAATATTTCAAATCAGTTACCTCCTAAAAGAGTAGTTGGATCCC
>Ga0315913_1005671_pt1 | contig 15131 bp, 12 predicted proteins | sample MpolsnodulesMG_FD_207736 | JGI IMG/M metagenome (GOLD analysis project Ga0315913, IMG submission 207736) | Medicago polymorpha root nodule microbial communities from Los Angeles, California, United States - small nodules | ecosystem: Host-associated > Plants > Roots > Nodule | place: USA... | reverse complement strand
AATAATACTATTATTTTTATCATTATCAAGTATTTAAAATTAAATACCACAATTTAAACACTACTAATGTGTGAGTTCTATTTTATGTGGGACCTCCACACTCTATTTTTTCAATTCACACAACATTAGATCAAAGTATAATTACTTAGTGTTTAATCTTCCAATTTATTTTCCAACATCACACTAATGTTCCAACAGTTTACGAGGAAGCAAGTGTATGTGCTGCATGCGTTTTCGACGAGTGTTCGTGGTGGTGTGCAAGGGCGATGTTATTATGGTTCAATGGCATTTCTTGCGGAATTCATCAAAAATGTTATTATGGTTCAATGGGCGATGTTGTTGAAAGAAGCCCCAGATTTTCAGAGTTGAACGATAATGATGTTGTGAGGAGATTTTGGGGAAGAAACATGTTGTATAGGATGAAGATAAGCTTAGTGATGCTAATATTGATTGGATGCATATATTTAAGCACCGAACCAAAAATCTTTTCTATTGAGTGAAAAAATTTGATTGGAATTAATAACAGAGAAAACGATCTTAATTGGAGAAAAGATTTTGATTTTGATGAGTTTGACTAAAATTAAGGTTGTTTGGATTTAATTGAATGGTTTAATTTTTGAGTTTTTTTTTTCTTCTGGATTTTTATGATGAAGGTGATGAATATTTCTGGATTTAGTGATGAAGAAGATGAATTTTTCTGGGTTTGATGATGAAGAGGATGAATATTAACGTTTTTCTCAAAGAACTTAACAGAATGGATTTATTTGATTGACAGAGGTAACTTATGGGACCAGAATGGGGCAAAAATTAATCAGGGGACCATATTGAAATTTCATAATTATTTAAGGGACCATTTATATAATTAAGCCAACAATATAATATTTTGGGTTGATTGTTTAAATTAACCCTCTAAAATAGGCGATGTCTGAAAAATGACCATGTTAAATAAAAAAAATACATATTTTAACTCTATAATTTGAGATTTTTCTTATTTTTGACCTTATAATATACACATGGTCCAAAGAAAATGATCTGGAGATTGAATTTTTTCATGATTTTTTTTCCAGGCATATGGTCTGATTAAGCCACTTAAAAATAGAGAGGATGTGTGAATGAGGATGAAGAAAGACCAACCATAGGGGACCTCATGGTATGTGTGAATGTTTGAAGTGTGAGATAGAGAATGGTTTATTCTTTTACTTGATACTCATATTTGTAGAGATTTCGGATTGGTTTTAAAATTAAAATTAAAATGTATATTTATATGATTTTCATCTTTATATTATTTTTAAATTACACGTTCTACTACATCCTTATCTCTTTTTAGAATTTCGTATTAATACAGCTATCAAATGCTACTTGGTGTGACTTAAATTAATAAATTCTAATATCGTAAGGTGCATTCTTTGGCTCGATGTCCATTTTGAATGTATTTTATTCTAGCATAGTTTTTCTTAACAACAATGTTAGTTTTTGAATATGTGTGACATTGTCATTATAGTTTAATGTATAAAAATGCAAACACATCTACATGTCTCTTTTATTAATTATTTTGGTATTTAAATTTGTTTTTAGTTATTCAATTTAATTGTATTTTTTTTTTTAGAGAAAGATGTTCAATTTAGTTCTTAATGAGTTTTGCGTTAATCAATTTAGCATATGTTTACAATTTCAAAACATTTATAAACTGCAGTGAAGGGTCTTGAACATTTGATATCAAAATGATTGTTTTTTTAGTGGGTGCAGACACATTTGTAGAAGCCTTGAAGTGGATCAATTTTCATATATAGAAATGGGTTTACATTAAGCAACCAATTCTAGCTTACTATGGTGACGACAAATTGATTCTACAAATTGTATGTCAACTCAGAGTGTATCTTCCTTTATTTATTTATTATCCTTTTCAAATATTTTAAAGTTTTTTTTTTTTAAATAAATTAGTTATGGTTGCATATACATCATATAATTATTTAGATGACAAACAAGAGCAGGAAAAATTTGCTTGAAGATATAAATAACAGGTTCATAAATTCATTCATAGCAAAAGACATTCTCAAAGACCATATTTGTTACTTTTTCAGTCTAAAGCATTAGCCATATTGAACAGTGTCATAAATTCATTCATTGGTTTGAGTAGATCACTTGAGACTTTTCAATGCAAAATGGTAATTGGTATTACCAAGTTGATTTTACTAAAAACTACATAGTCTTTGGGTTAGTGTGTAAACTGCTGATCCATTAGGTGAGAAAATATGTTGGGTTGTGATATGAGTCCCACATCGGACATTAAGAGTGAATAAAAGGGAGCATGGGGTATAAAATATAATCATGTTCGAGTACCAACTGCTATCCAAGTCTCTAATCAGAAGATTGTTTTGGAGAAAATTGTGATGGCTTATGAAATGAATCAAATGATGATGTCATTATTAACTTGTCTCAATTTCTTCAAAACGATATCTATAGTTAGAGGAGTCTAAATATAATTATTAAATTATTTGAACTGATCATTTATTTTTTAATAAGTTGAGGTATTTTTCCATGGTCACAAGACCAAATTAATAATGTTTGGACACACACATAAACAGATTTTCTTCAAAATATTAAATCATCTAAAAATATTTCTTTATGTATATGTGATCAAACACTATTTCTTTGGTCTTGACCATATTAGAATTTCTCTAATAAGTTTGCTATGATTTTGTAATGTTACTCATTTTCGGTAGAATAGATAATTAGATGAAATCTTTCTCATAATATTCTGTTTTTGGTTTTCTTCTTCTGGTAAATAGATAATGAAGTGGCAGTACCACTTGAAATTCATACATACAATTGTGAGGTTTATCTAACAATTTTAGGTTGGGTATTTCCCGTTGAGTCAAGGGGTCTTATAGGCAGTATTGTAGGTCCAAATGCACGAATGTCGGTCACTTTAACTGTCACATTTGTAGGTACTTTTTTCATTTTGACTATCAATTTGGGTGTTGTGAGTTTGTCGAATCATACTATTCAATTTTAGCGACATTGAATTTGTGTTGTTTTGGATATGATATATCAAAATGAATGATCAATATTTTTTTTTTCTTAATAGGTTGCTGCAGTTGCTAGCAATACATGAAGTTAGACATTTCCGGCCTCAATGAACAAAGTTACTCTTTAGATGAAGGTTGTATCCTATATGATTTTTATATGCTCACGATTGGTCCCTACATTTCTTCGCTATCACTAGAATTTTTATTATGCAACTCATTGTTCAATCCTTTTGAGGGAAACACCTTGTACATTGTACATACAAATTGATAAATAATTGGATTTGTGACTTATATGTTCACATGGTTTGGTTCTATATTTCCTTTCATTATCATCAGACTTTTACAATCTAGCATTTGAAACTTGATTATATAGTATTTTTTGTTCGGTCCAAAGAATATTGAATGATGGGTAATGGGTAATTGAATCGATACTGGAAATATTGAGACACAAATAACAGGGTGAAGATCCTCTCAATTTCCTAAATAAATGGAGATTGTCAATTACTATAGTTTTGAAGTAAATATGTGATATTAATGTTTTCTATTCTTGAAATATGTGCATTAATATCACATATTTACTTCAAAACTATAGTAATTGACAATCTCCATTTATTTAGGAAATGGAGAGGATCTTCACCCCAAATAACATTAGCTTTGGTAAGACAATTTTTATGCAAATTTTCAATGATAACATGTTTCATCGAAAGAAACGTGACATGGTGGGTTCAAAAGGCAAACTGGACTAGGAGTGTTCAAAACCGAATCAACCCAATAGAAAATTATAGAGCCACAATAAAAGACTTAAAGAAACTCCAGTAATATACACCTTAAAAGATGGGAATAAAAAACAAATAAAATGCATAATCAACATTCAAAACCGTTCACCCTTCAATTTCAACTTATGCAAGTCTACAGGTAGTTCAAATGCAGACTTGACAGATACTTGAACCTAAATTGTGAAAAACAAAGATGTAAACAAACAAACAGAAAAGGTGATCAGATTCACTACAACCATACGCTTGTTTCTCCTCCGATTATTCCACTTCACCACTCAAAACCTGTGAAGGAGATGCAAGATGTAATGAGATAAAATCAAATTAGTGAGAAGAGAAGAGAGGAGGTTCACAGTTTTAGTTAACAACATAAGACATTCTTTACCTGCCCATTAATAATCCATGTGGAGAAACCTTCAATTTTGGCGTCTAAGCATGCATCGATCATTTTAGTTCTTGTTCGATATTCGTGAGGAAAACATTCGAGGGGTTAAAGTGAATAATTGTGCTTCACCAATTTCTTAACCAAGATGGAACATTTGTGAGTTATTGTGTAAATTGCTGACTCGTGAGTGTAGTTGTGTCGATACACATACAACTTGGAAATAACTTTCGTATGTGATAATATAAGTCCCACATCGGACAATGAAGAATTAATAAAAGAGATCATGGGTTATAAAATGAAGCGTACTTACTTGCAATCATTCAATTTCATGGACATCTCCCTTCATAACTCCGAACTCTTAACTCCTAAAATTTATATCGTCCCTTATGGGATGAGATGAGATGAGATGGTCTCAAGTTTTTAAATGAAACTTTTGAAACTTACTAAAAGAACCTTTTTAGTAAAGTGGTGTTTGTTATGATACAAAATTTAACCAGCATACACATTCCATAATCATACAAAAATTCATAGTGTAAACTGCTGATATCCGTGAGTGTAGTTGTGTTGTGTGCATAGTACAACTTGGAAATGTGGTAATATAAGTCCCACATCGGACCACGAAGAATTGATAAAAGGGAGCATCGGGTATAAAATGAAGAAAAGGGAACTTGGGCTATTTAACTTTTAAATATGATTGCAATTTCATAGTTGATAATCCTTAAAAGTTGTATTGTCTTTGGTTGAGTTTCCTATTGGAAATGGTTGTACCAATGTATTGGTGCTTTTCTGATGGGAGACTAACGTGTGACATTATAATTTTAGGTAAAATTAGTTTAAGTTTAGGCATATAAAATGGAACCAACGATCACATTCATTGGCTTCTTCAGTGCTGTCTAAATTAAGATGGTGCCTTGCCGATTAATGTATTTTGTGAGTTAAAATGTTAATGGGTCACAAAAACAAATTACGATAAATTTGTGATTGTCAATTTTAGATTAGATAAATTTCAATCGTGACATTTAACATTATATTCTTATGTAAAAATCAAATATGTGATGATCCATTTTCATATCTCACCAAGTTCTTCTTGATTACATTTTCGTCAAAAAAAAGTTCTTGATTACATGTACGGGGTATCTAATCTATAACAAAATTGACTTCTTATTACTTTCATATACCCTATCTTCCATCGCCACGTCCAGTATAAAACTGCAAACAAACAAACATCGACTACTAAATAAAAGTGCTACTATGTATTAGAGAAAAACACTTCAATGGTCACAATCATCTCAATACACATACAAAAATACACATAATTTAATTCTTTATTATGAACTTCATAATTGAAAATAACACAATTCATTTGATTTTTAATTGATGAAAATAACATAATATAATATAATATAATATAATATAAATGAGTCTATATTGAATTTTAAATGCCACCATATTGAATTTTTAATTGATGAAAATTACATAATATTAATGAAATCATGTTGATCAACTGTCCACGATGTAACATGATTGTCAATTAATTCAATTATTATAAACTTCAAATTATTTACATTTAATGATTAATAATCACTCTAATTCAAAAAATTAGTTTTTTTACTCATACTTATAAAATTTAATCAACAATTCACATAGAAATATGCCCAACATTGAATCATATTATATAGTTCAATTATGATACATATTTTTAAAGTTATGGATCAAGAGGCATTTAGTGAAATAGAATACTACATATGTGTGCGCGCGCATGCAGGGTGGCAATTTGATCCATCAATCTATCATCCATCTACTATAAAATTCATCCAACAAACAAAAAAACTGTTAATAGATCGGAGTGAATAGTAGGGAGTTTGTGGCATAAAACAGAAGTGTGTATCACATTGCAACATGCTTCTGATATCCATAGCAAATTGGATTTCAGAAAATCAATATTTCCTAAAGGAGTAGAATTAAGCTTCTTTTTTACTGTTTCGTCATACTACACGTTCTCAATTGCTTTGTGGCACAGGAAAGAAATGAAGTTGGTGAATCAGAGAAAAAGAAGTTTAATAATGTATCCCAACAACACCTTAATTTTAAATCCACTTGAATACACCTTCCTTGACCACCTGTCTCTTTATCAATTTAATCCGTGACGATTACCAAGATATTTTCCTAGAGTTATTTTGACAATTGATTTTACGATTACTATCTCTTGGGTCAAGGAGAACTCAGAGATTATCTATATTGGATCAAGATCAACCATACAAATGAGGTATGGATCCTCAAACATTACTTTTACTCAAAAAACTTTAAAACATTGAGTTTATGATGGGTCCTCTCATTTATAAAATGTTTAACCTCTATTTTTCTAACACTAATAGAAAAATCAATTTTAGTGAGGGTAGAAATCCGTCACTATAATTTCGTCACAAACGAATTTTGTGACGATGGGTAATCTGTTTTGAATTTTGCCTTGCTAAATATTTGTGAGGGATTTTGGTTTCCGTCACTAATTGATACGGATAAAATCCGTCACTAGTAATATAAACTCGTCACTAAATATGAAGCAGAAACGTACTTAATCTCACATAATTCCGTCGCTATCACTGTCAATTTAGGGTTGAAGAATGAAATATGTATAGTCCTACAATTTTGTTCAAAACTTATTATTCTTAAATAAAAGTGAGTGTATTTGTCCTATTTCGATTGTAATATTGTTTTATGTTCGGTTAATTTTATTTTTTTAAGGGATGTTCCGTTTAAATTGTTTTCCTCATATTTTGTCATACTTGTTATCCCGAAGTTGCATAGTGCATTTTCGTAGTATTTGGTTTTTTGGAAGGCTTGAAATTCATTTGTATTTTTGAAATATTGAAATGAAATGACGTTATTACTGTTTAGATAAAAATTTGCATCATGATGAATTGATGTTTGATCGTTTCAAATAAATATAATGAATTTATTTACCCAAAAAAAATAAAATTAAATAATGAAAATAACATATAAATGAAATTATTTTCATCAACAGTCCATAAAGTTGTAAATATCATTATCAATCAAATCAATTATCTATAAACCAATTTTTTTTAAATGTATTTTAATGATTAATAATCACTCTAATTCAAAATATTAGTTTATAACAAAATTTCAGAAATATGATCAACAATTAACACTAAAATATGCACAACACTCAATCATATTATACTTCAATTATTATTCATACGTCCAACGACCTGTATCAAGAGTCTTGTTACACATTTAAGCATATAATGAGAAAAGTATTTTATACTAGTATATATGTGCATGTGTATGTCTTAAAAGGACAAACAACTCGTCTACAAGTTGTACAATGTATATATGGTTGATCAGATCCACTGTAACGAGACGTTTGTGCCAACTCTGATATTTTCACTTCACCACTTAGAGCACGAAGGACCTTCAATTTTGGCATATCTAAGCATGGATCCATCATTTTAGTTTGACTAGATTATAGCAGACGTAGATCACGATGATTATTGTTCCATTTTGTATTCCTAAAAATTTCAAAAGGAATCATAAGTAATCAATCATGCACCTCTTCTTTTTTTTTTTCTTTTTCCGGGCAGTACGTGAACACCATATATTTTAGCTCCTATGAAGTGTAAATACCTTGCTAGAGATAGTGCAAAGGGACTTGATGAAGTTGTAATCTGGCAGCTCAAATTTAGGAAGCATTGTATCTCACAAGCATAGCCACTCACAACTACTGAATAAAGAAAGCATTGTCAAGGGGCACTCAAAATTGTACTACATCTCTGATAAAACGAAACAGAAAAGAGATCGAAGAGGTTGAACATTAGAGGCCGATTTAGCACTGCTATGTGAGGTGTTCAGCGTGAGAGTCACCAAGCTAGCAAAAAACAGAAGCAAAACCAACCGGTTATTTATACTTCTCTTGCAATTCAATGTCCTATAACAGAAATTTCAAAAAAATGTATCAATTAGGGTGTCAACATTGCAACCATCCCAATCAAAGGAAGAGGTGCACCTGTCAAATGCAAAACTACTCTCTTTCACGTAATATTTCAAACAACGTATGCTGTTCATTTTACTTGCTTCAACTCTCATAGTTTGATATGAAAGATGTAAGATATAATTGTCTTTAACGAAAATTATGCTGACACTTGAATGGTGATTGGTATGTAATAATAGTAAAGAACATAAGTCCCACACCGAACAGTTGAGAACGAATGGTATAGAACATAGTTATAAAAGAGAAGTGTATGAAACATTCCAACATATTCATCTGAACGGCTAAAAACCAATACAAATGCACCATGGCAAATTGGTTCACTTCGGATCTATATAGGAGAAAAGTTTAAGCTTGTAGTTATAGATCTTGGGTGGTCCAATATGTTCATGGTTCCAATTGCAATCTAAAATTTGTGTTATATACTCCCCTTTTTTAGGGAGTGTAAAATCCACAAGAGACCATATCCCTGGCTCTAAGTTCTAACCTTTTGGATTAGTCTATGTTAAAGAAAAGAGGATTATTAATAAAAGGCGCTTTTTTAAGAAAAATATATGTGTACAACTATTTTATTAATGACAACTTGATAAAATTTTTTTTTTTTTCTCTCTTTGAGAAAAGAAAGGTTGTCACTGAAAAAAAGTTACAAAATCATTACTCCTTTTTTAATGTACTTTTATGCCTTTTTGGATTATATAATTTAAAATTAGTTTTGTCTAGATGCATCTTAAATTGTGAGTATATTTGAACAACCATTTGATACAACTTTTGTGACAACTTTTTTTTTCTCTCTTTTCATTGGTCAAAAACAATTGAGATAGAAAAATAAAGAGAGAGAATAAGAGAATAATGTGAGTATGAGAGAGAAAGTTGTCACAAAGTGATTGTACAAATATCATTTCTCCACCTTAAAACATCATGTTACAACCAAAATTACAATTATATTTCTCATGAATCAAATGGTGTCATTAAAATTTAAAATGTATTCTACATTTAGAGGAGTTAAATTAAAGTAACCAAAATTACAATTATATTTCTCATGAATCAAATGGTGTCATTAAAATTTAAAATGTATTCTACATTTAGAGGAGTTAAATTAAAGTATGAAATAATTTGAAGTGTTTTTTTCTAATAAGTTAAGATGCTGACTCCGATGAGAGACCTATATAGGTCTCCTACTGTGGGAAACTCACCCCTCTTTTTTTGTTTGTTTGTTGCAAACCAATTAAAAATTATTGGATGTACATGAAAGACATTGAATAGCTATGATGTATAATGAATATGACCCACTAAAGATAATATTTAAACATAAATCTTGATTTTAAAAAATGAAATGGAAATTGGAATTAAGCTTAAGAAAAGGTGTTTTGGAAATTGTCACAATTTTTTAAAAACCCAGCAACAGTTTTGAAACATTATATTCAGTTTTTATTTTTTTGGTTACAATTGCTAATACATTATAGTGAAGTTTGATAATTTTAATTAAACCTCTCTAAAATTAATTTTTATTTTGATACATTCCAAAAAAAAAATATTTTAATTATATTTAGTTGTATTGCATATTTTTTATCAGACTTCTACAACTGAATATAATTAAAATATTTTTTTTAGAATGTATTAAAATACAATTTAATTCCAAAAACACCCTTTCTAAGTTTAATTCCAATTTCCATTTCATTTTTCAAAATTGAGTGTTATGTTTAAATATTAACTTTAGTGGGTCATATTTCCTATGCATCACAACCGTTCAATGTTTTTCATGTATATCCAATTGTTTTTAATTGGTTTGCAACCCAAAAAAAAAAGCGGGGGGTCTCCCACGGTAGGAGACCTATACAGGTCTCTCACCGGAGACAACACCCATTTTGTAATGTTCATAATTTTTGGTAGATTATCCTCAAATTAGAGCATTCGAAATTAAAGTATGTGGACACATAATTAGATCAAATATTTCTCTCTAATTAGAGTAACCAATTTTTTTAATGTAGTTTAATGATTAATTTTTTTTTGAGGGAGTAGTTTAATGATTAATAATCATTCTAATTCAAAACATTAGTTTTCTAACACATAATTTTAGAAATATGCCAAACAAATCACACAAAAATATGCCCAAAACTGAATCATATGATACTCTAATTCAATATTCATACGTCCAAACATCTGTATCAAGAGGCATTATACATTTAAGCATATAACGAAAAAAGAATTTTATACTAGTATTTATGTGCATATGTATGTCTAAAAAGGACAGACAACTCTACAAGCTGTACAATGTATATATATGCTTCTACACAACTATCTTTGTTACTTTCTGTCAAAAACATTAACTAGGTTGATCAGATTCACTATAACCAGACGCTTGTGCCAACTCCGATAATTCCACTTCACCACTTAGAACCTGAAGGAGATGCAAGATGTAATGAAATCAAATCAAATTTGTGAGAAGAGAAGAGAGGTTCACAGTTTTAGTTAACAACATAAGACATTCTTTACCTGGCCATTAATAATCCATGTGGGGAAACCTTCAATTTTGGCGTCTAAGCATGCATCGATCATTTTAGTTCCTGTCCGATATCCATCCGGAAAACATTCCACGTAATCCAATTGCTTCGCCGCCTCACGTCCAAACATCTGTATCGAGAAGTTAAAGTGAATAATTGTACTTGAACACATGTTAGACAAGATTACCAAGAATAGAAAAATAGGTTGAAAAACTAATATGTAGTTACTCCACTGTGATATGCCTATTGGCTATAGCAGAGGAATTGGATGACTGAGCAGAACAAGAAAGGTTTGTTTGAAGAAGTAAACAGCCAAATATACGAATACAATTGAAACCAAGGAAATAGCCTCACAAGGAGTAGCCATGAGAGAGTGAGTCCTTTTTTGTAAGATACCTTCCTGAAGTTGGATTCTGATAACTACTTTGATATAACACAAACTAAAGTTATGGTAATTCTATCAAAAACAAATAAAAGACGTAGTCATAGATCATGATGATTATTGTTCCACTTAGTAAGGCTAAACTTTTCAAAATGAATTGTAAGTAATCACATACCTCTTTTTGTTCCAGACAGTGTGAACACCAGAAAGCTCCATACATTTTAGCTCCTATTGAATGCAAATACCTTGCTAGAGACAAAGCAAAGGGGCTTGATGGAGTTGTAATCTCGGTTGCAAAATATGGCAGCTCAATTTTAGCCATGCTGCTAAAGTAGACATCAAAAAAATTGTGAATTTAAAATTGTATCTCACAAGCATAGTCATTCACCTAACTTCCATCTCTAGTAGGAATAAGAAAACCAAAGCTAACTAACTGCCACATAATGGCGAAGAATAAAATTCTGTAGGTATTCATCAAGTCAATATCTTGCATATAATACTACAGTTCCATGTGATGACAGTATACAAGTCAGGGTTATTGATAGAGGACCTTGGCAGAAAGCCAAAATCCTCAATAAAATTCCATGGTGCTGCCATCCTTCAAAAATTGGTCATAGGCGTTAGTGAAAAATTTGTCACCACAATCAGCCATGGTGCGCCATCGCCACTATTTGACAACATTTGTACTAGTTAATTACATTATCAAAACTACTTGAGGGTTCCATTTGCTATTATTTGTGCCAAATCCGCTGCGCTCTTTTCTTTAAGGCTTACAGGAGTACTTGACTAGCCTGCTTGACTGATCTTACAATCTCGACTCAGCAGGGGTTAATTATGCATTTATGCTTAACACAAGGAGTTCTGACTTTGCAAACATTCAACTGAAAGAAGGGATAGGGGGAGGAGAAAAGGGAGCAGGCGAAGAGGAAGTTATTACTAACAAAGGTCTCTGTTGTAAAGCAAAGAATATATATGAAGGCAGTGCAAAATGTTCATCGCCAGATTAAATACATTCTACCGATGTCATATCGAAGTCAACATGAATAAAACTGAAAGCAGCTTAGAAAAAAAGGAATATTGGATAAGAAAATATTAGCCATGAGCTATAAGCCTGAATGTAAAATCTCATGAAAGAAAAAATATACCTAAAATTTGTTCAACCTAGTGAAATACTAGCATCAATTGACGAGTGACAAAACAATTGTACTATACAGTAAAAAAAAAATGAAGCGATTGAACATAATATGTGTGCTATACAGTAATATTCACCTTGAGGTAGATTTAGCACTGCTATAGGAGGTGTTCAATGTAAGAATCACCAAGCTAGCAATAAACAACTGCAAACCCAGTTGTTTGTACTTCTCCTGCAATCCAATGTCCTAAAACGGAAATTTCAAAAAAGGCATCAATTACGCAGTGACACAAAAAGGAAATAGAAAAAGTTGGACAATGAAGGCTTTATTTAACATTGAAAACCTTGAGTGTGAGAAAGAATAACGAAAACGACAAGAGAACCGAAAGCAGGCAATAGGAGCAAGATGATTCAGGAAACGCTGTTGTTAGAATGTACAAAAAATAAGCACTAGCAGTTGCCATTGAGGTTGTGCTTCCAAGCAATACTAATTGAGCATTGGATCTGTTAACTCCAAAAGGTAAATTCTTCTTTGTAGCTAACTGAAGACTAAGAGCAGCTACGAAACTATACGCAGCCATCCCAATCAAAGGAAGAGGTACACCTGCCAGGTGCAAAACCATTTTCATTCACACAATTTGTGCAGTACATAACAGCAAAAACAAAAGCATAAAACATAGGTGATGTTCTTTGCGTCAAATTTTTATCATTCTCCAATCACAACTCAACACTGTGTATTCAATAGAATAAGCATAGTTAGTTAGGTAAGGAAATAGACGATACCAAAAACGACGGCGTAATCACTATTGAGTATACTGGAGCAAGTGTCACCACCGACGGGGCAGAAGACATCGGAGCCAGTGAACTTAAGGTAAGCAAGGTACGAGGTTTCGATGAATCCGATTCCGGCGATTCCTGAGATTAGGTTATTTGTAGAGGTTTCTGGTTCCGAAGATGAAGATGAACATTTGAGAGGTGTCAGCTTCGGAAGGTGCCAATTCTTGTACAAGATGTTCTGGTCGGGTCTGGGTTGGTTCGGAGAACGGTTCAAACGAACCGGTGCGAAGAAACGAGAAGATGAAGGTGATAGTGTTGTAACGGTGAAGGTAGCCATTGAGAATTGGAAAATTCTATGGCTACTTTCTTCATCGTTGATTGGACAATTTTGTTATGAAATGGGCTTGGGCTTTATTTAAAGCCCATTGTAAGTTGGATGGTGTTGCCACGTGTATGAAAGATTTCCACCCACATTGGAACGTGGAAACATTATCCAATCCAATAATGTTTGTGATGAGATTACGACAACTTCCAGTTTCTGAGTCATTGATGATGGTGTAATAAAAAATGTAAAATATTAAAGTGATTGTTATTACATATAAAGAGCCAGAGGTACTATAATTGGTAACAGATTAAAATCTGCAACAACAACCTCAAAGCATTTCATAGTACTTATTTGTCTATAATAATAGTGACGATGAAAACAATGATAGCAACTTCGTTTGATGTCTCCGCCGCTTGCTTTCAGTCACGTCCTCAAATTCTACGGCAGAACACGACCATAGCAAGGTCACACTCTAATTAAACCATTCTTCTATATCCATATACTAATAATATTTATGTGTACTTATGTTTTTGTTTACTTTGTTATTATGTACGTACAGTTTTTCGTTTATAAAATCTTCCAAATTTAACAAGGGACAGAGAAGCGTTGTTGTTCAACAAAAGTGTTCGAACTTCCGGTAAGTTTAAACAAAGAAAGTTTTGATCATAATTCAATAAAACATGACTTTTTGTTTTTTGAGTAAGTAACGGTGTTGATGTTTTTTTCATATTGAAGCACGATGTGTGGTTTAAAGGGGAATTTGGAAGAAGCTGTTGGAGTTCCAACTTCGGTGCCAGTGCGTGTAGCTCACGAGCTTCTTCTGGCTGGCCATAAGTATTTGGATGTAAGGTAAAGTAACCAATTTAATCGAGACTTAAATATGTTTATAGTGACTCTAATATTTTTTTGAGTTGATTTTTGTGCCTAAAACTACAAAAGAAATTTGTTAAGACTAGAAATACATGCAACTCTTCAAATAGTTGCATAACTCACGACTTTCCATACCTGTTTATTGTGATTGTACAGGACCACGGAAGAGTTTAATGCTGGACACGCTCCTGGTGCAATTAACATACCTTTTATGTACAAAGTTGGATCAGGTTCTAATTCAATTCTCAAATACTATGTTAAATTATTCTAATATTCTTAAGTGTCTTTTCTCTAATCTATTCATATAGTGTTTGATGTTAATGTAAATTATTTGTTCATGTATTCAGGGATGACAAAGAACAGCAATTTTGTTAAAGAGGTCTCCTCACATTTTAGAAAAGAAGATGAAATTATTGTTGTAAGAGCATATCCTTCGCCGCTCCATGAGATTCTGTTTGTTATTTTACGGTACTTCAACTTAATTCATCTGCTAATGTTATTGTTTTTGCAGGGTTGTCAGCTTGGGAAAAGGTCTATGATGGCTGCTACGGACTTATTAGCTGCTGTAAGCATTTCTTCTTTCAATTGCTAATATTTACGTTGCAATAGTTCATTGCAGTTGAAAAAAGTTTCCTCGTTTGTTTGAATGTCTAAATCAAGTTTTGTTCTTTCACATTATTTCATCTTTAATTCACCTTTTCAACTCCCCCTTTCACTTCTTGTTTGAGTTTGCACCTATTATTTTTGTTGAATGCTAGATGATACAAAACTTGATAGAGAAAACAAAAATAGTTTGTACTACTTTTTTTCCTTAATAATTAGTCTTGGTTTCTTGTCATTCCAATTTCCAGTGATAGATACTTTATAAACTTACATTCTTGAAAATTTTGAGCTCAAAGATTGTTTAGTGACAATTGTTTTGCATTGTATAGGGGTTCACTGGACTCACAGACA
>Ga0315913_1005670_pt1 | contig 15133 bp, 7 predicted proteins | sample MpolsnodulesMG_FD_207736 | JGI IMG/M metagenome (GOLD analysis project Ga0315913, IMG submission 207736) | Medicago polymorpha root nodule microbial communities from Los Angeles, California, United States - small nodules | ecosystem: Host-associated > Plants > Roots > Nodule | place: USA... | reverse complement strand
AGTGTCGTGATTGAATGAGAGGGCATCGACAGGCCGGCGAAGGTGGCAGTGGCGGTAGATAGCGATGAGAGGACGGTGAAGAAAAAGATTGAGATGTAGTGGACAGAGAGAGGCAAGGTGATTGAGAGAAGAAAAAACAATGTGCATCCCACCATATTGCGTGGGTTTTATTTCTAAAGTGTAGGCTCACAATTATTTAAACTATTACTCAAAAAATAAATTTATTTAAACTAATAAAAGAATGAATATTAGAGAGTGATGTTAGCTTTATTATGTGATCACTATTGTAACAAAAAATTCACTTTTTAGATTCATTCAATAAATAACGGGGATGGTCTACACATACCTAATTTATTAAATGAATAAAAATATTTTTGTTTATAATAATAACCGAATGATTTATGACAAGTAGAATGTTTTAGAGTAAATTACACTTCTCTCCCCTAAGAGAAGTTTGAATTACACTCATCTTCCCTCTTATGCTAAAATATACACTCCCCTCGCTTGAAAAGTAAAATTTATACTCCCCTCACATGTTAGATGCTTAAATTACAACTCTCTCTCCCCTTTTCCTCAAAAGAAAAAAACTCTCCCTTAATAATTAAATATACACTACATTTAAATCTATTTTAACATAAATAAATATTTTTATAATATATATTAATTTTGAATCACCATTTAAAATAAATAAATTTGTTTCTTTATAATTTAAATGTCGATGATAATTAAATTTAAATAGTTTGTTATTAATTTTATATTAGGAAGTATAAAATTCACTTTTAAATAACCATACTTAATCAACTTTAGTAGTTTTTCAGATATTTTTATTTTATTTTGGGTTGTTTAAAATTTTATAATAGGATTTAAAACTACATGTTAATGAAATCGTGAATAAAAAATAGCGAAAAATATATATGTATTCAAATTTTGATTAGATTAAAATGGACCCGCGATAATATTTTTCTTCGAAGTGTGTTAGATTTTTTTTGCTAGATTATTAGAATTAAAAAAAATTATTGAGGGAGTAAAACTTAGATTTTAACATTAGAGAGGAGGGAAATGTAATTCAAGCTTCTTTCCTCAAAGGAGAGGAGTAAAATATTTTCTAATATATTTTAACATAAAAGGAGAAGGTAATGTATATTTTAACATAAAAAAGAGACGAGGGATGTAGTTCAAGCATATTTAAAGGGAGAGGAGGGTAATTTTTATGGTCACATTTGTTTATGTCTAAAAGTCGTGCTTTTAATTTCCAAGCGAGGGAAAAGACCTCCCACCAGGTGGACTTAGAGTGTACTTTTCTATACTTTCTATAACAAATAGTAGAATGTTTTTCGGTAATTATCCGCAGCGTGTTGAGGGCAATGGTTAAGGAAGTCAAAAGTAGTATGTTTGCATTGATTTCAACAACATTTTGACTTTTTAAAAGTTAAATTTATCATTTTTCACCATTTTCCAATACTATATTTCTATTTTTATCCCCTTATCCAATGTTTCAAGGACAATGGTTAGCATTCTCCTTTTTTTTAGGAAAATTATTGGTAACATTTGTTGACCTCTGAAAGTCTTACCTTAATATCCACGCGAGAGAAGACTTCCCACCATGTACTCAAACCCATATTCACTCTTCCAAGTCCTAGTGGAATGTTTTCAAAGTTGACTTATTGACCAAGTCCGGTGGATAGCAATATACTCCATGGCGTGACTATGGAATCATTTACCACTCAAGTAAATTAAATTAATTAACATATCATGGTTGTAAGATTAATCCATTCCCCAGATGAAAAGATACCAATCAAAATTAGTAACTTTGCATTAAATTCAACAAATTTTTAACTTTTAAAAGTTAAATTTATCACTTTTTGCCATTTTTTAATACCATATTTCTATTCTTGTGCTCTTAAGCAATGTCCTAAGGACACTCTTTAACATTTCCAAAAAAAAAACTATCTTTTTTACAAGTGACTACAAATTAGGGGGGTACGTGCGTCGGGTTTGAGTTGGATTTGACTAAACCCTACATCATATAGTGTATTTGAGTGAGCTAGAATTAGGGGATATACAAACTCTTATATGATATGAAAAGATAGAGGGTCTTGCTAAGAATAATTAGCTTTGCTTCTCTGGGTGCCACGTTTTTTATGGATTCCTTCTTTGTTTTTAAAAAAACTACTCATTTCATCTTTTTAACGGAAAATTATTAACAGTGTTGAATAGACAACACAAGAGTTACAGTTTTGAGTGCCGTATATAAAAACGTTATAGTGGAACTGGAAGACTTTAAAATTTATATGCTTAGTGACAATACATAGCACTATGAGACCAAGACTTTAAAAATTTTGGTTTTATAGTTGTGGTCCCAAGAAGACTTAAGTGCGTCTGAAATTGGGTTGAATGATCAAATCAACAGTTAAGCTGCTTGTTGCATGCAGTCTATAAAAGGAGAAAATGATACGTTATAGATATATCACTACTTCATCATTCTCACAATTCACTATGAGAGCACACACAATATTTTGGCTGTTCTTGATACCATTCTGGTTAATAAATTCAAGCACTAACAATTTTGTGGTGAATGGCTACTGTCTTGGCCATGAACGTTCCTTGTTGCTCCAATTGAGAAACAACCTAATATTCAACCCCACAAAATCCTCAACTTTAGTTCATTGGAACGAAAGTAATGATGATTGTTGCCAATGGGATGGAGTAACATGCAAAGATGGACATGTTACAGCCCTTGATCTTAGTCAAGAGTCTATTTCCGGAGGACTTAATGATTCAAGTGCTCTTTTCAGCTTGAAATACTTGCAGAGCCTGAATTTGGCTTTGAATAAGTTTAATTCTGTGATTCCTCATGAGGTGCATAAACTGCAGAATTTGAGGTATCTGAACTTGTCTGATGCTGGCTTTGAGGGGCAGGTCCCAAAAGAAATTTCTCACCTAAAAAGGTTAGTTATTCTTGATATGTCTTCTTCAATTAATTCACATCACAGCCTAAAACTCAAGAAGCCAAATATAACAATGCTTGTGCAAAACCTCACCGATATCACAGAATTATATCTAGATGGTGTAGCAATATCTGCCAGCGGAGAGGAATGGGGTCGTCCTTTATCTTCGTTAGAGGGTCTTCGTGTTCTGAGCATGTCATCATGCAATCTCTCTGGACCTATTGATTCTTCACTAGGTAAGCTTCAATCCCTCTCCGTTCTAAAATTGAGCCACAACAAATTGTCTAGCATAGTTCCAAATTCCTTTGCAAATTTATCCAACTTAACCATCCTTAATCTCAGTAGTTGTGGCTTGAATGGTTTTTTCCCAAAAGATATCTTTCAAATACAAACATTAAAGGTCCTTGACTTATCAGACAATCAAAAACTTAACGGTGCTTTGCCAGAATTTCCACCACTTGCATGTTTACACTTCTTTAATCTTGCCAATACAAATTTTTCTGGACCACTTCCAAATACTATATCCAATCTGAAGCAGTTATCAACCATTGATCTCTCTTACTGCCAATTCAATGGAACACTTCCCAGTTCAATGTCAGAACTCACCAAACTTGTTTTTTTAGACTTATCTTCAAATAACCTCACAGGTCCACTTCCTTCTTTCAATATGTCTAAGAACCTCACATATCTATCCTTATATGACAATCGTTTGAACGGAGATTTATCATCCATTCATTTCGAGGGCCTTCAAAATCTTGTCAGCATTGATTTAGGGTTCAATTCTCTAAATGGGAAAATACCGTCGTCTCTACTTAAGCTCCCATATTTGCGAGAATTAAAGCTTCCTTATAATAAACTAAGTGGCATCTTAGGTGAGTTTGACAATGCATCTTCTCATGTACTTGAGATGCTCGATTTGTACAACAATAACTTAGAAGGACATATTCCCGTGTCTATCTTTAACCTTAGAACACTCCGTGTCATTCAACTTTCTTCCAACAAGTTTAACGGCGCAATACAGTTGGATATCATTCGAAGGCTTAGTAATTTAACTATACTAGGCCTCTCACACAACAATTTGTCAATAGATGTCAACTTTAGAGATGACCAGGACTTGTCACGCTTTCCAGAAATAAAAGGTCTTAAGTTGGCTTCCTGCAACCTAAGGAGAATCCCAAGTTTCTTGAGAAATCAGTCAAGTTTACTATCTCTTGACCTATCTAGCAATGAGATTGAAGGACCAATACCTAATTGGATTTGGCAACTTGAATCTCTCCTTACCTTGAATCTTTCCAAGAATTCTCTAACTAACTTCGAAGAAAGTATTTGGAACTTGAGTTCTAACCTTTTTCAGGTTGATCTTAGTTCTAATAAACTCCAAGGGCCAATTTCATTCATCCCGAAGTATGCAAGTTACTTGGACTACTCCAGCAACATGTTGAGCTCAATCTTACCACCAGACATTGGAAATTATCTCCCTTTCATACGTGTATTGTTTCTTTCAAACAATAGTTTTAAGGGAGAAATTCATGAATCCTTTTGCAATGCTTCAAGTCTTCTATTGCTAGATCTTTCCTACAACAACTTTGACGGGACAATTCCCAAGTGTTTTGCAACATTGAGTAGCAGTCTCAGGATGTTGAATCTTGGTGGAAACAAGCTTCGAGGGCATATCCCTGACACAATATCCCCAAATTCATGTGCACTAAGATATTTGGATCTAAACGACAATCTCTTGGATGGTAGTATACCAAAATCATTGGTCAATTGCAAGAAACTACAAGTCCTAAACCTTGGGAACAATGCTTTAGTTGACAGATTTCCATGTTTCTTGAGAAACATTTCCACCATTAGGATCATGGTTTTGAGGTCTAATAAGCTCCACGGTTCTATTGGGTGCCCACATAACACGGGTGACTGGGAGATGCTTCATATTGTCGATCTGGCTTCAAATAACTTTAGTGGCATGATACCAGGAACATTGTTAAACAGTTGGAAGGCAATGATGCGTGATGAAGGCATGCTTGGGCCAGAATTTGGCCATTTGTTTTTGGAAATCTATGATAACTATCGTCCTTTGACTTTGAAGGCTTTATTATCAGGTTTTAAAAAATTTCTCGCAATGACATTGCTTAAACTACTTGCAAGCATGCCTCCTTCTAACCTTAAACAGGAATTAGTTGATAATAATTTGGTTGAGATAGATCTTACTCGTTATCAGGATTCAATTATTATTGTCAACAAAGGTCAACAAATGAAGTATGTCAAAATCCAAATGGCCTTCACTTATGTGGATATGTCAAGCAACTATTTGGAGGGGCCAATACCTGATGAGCTGATGGAATTCAAGGCACTAAATGCTCTGAACTTATCCCATAACGCATTTACAGGTCATATACCATCATCTGTGGGAAATTTGAAAAATCTCGAGTCTATGGACTTTTCAAACAATTTCTTCAATGGAGAGATTCCTCAAGAGCTTTCAAGTTTATCTTTCATGGGGTATCTGAATCTCTCGTTCAATCACCTAGTGGGGCGAATTCCATTAGGCACTCAAATCCAAACCTTTGATGCAGATTCTTTTGAAGGAAATGAAGGGTTGTGTGGTCCTCCCATGACAAACAATTGTAGCGACGATGGAAGGCAGGGGCTGCCACCGCCAGCATCTGAATCATCTCATTCTCGTAATGACAGTTTCATTGATTGGGATTTCTTAAGTCTGGAGTTGGGATTTATTTTTGGTTTTGGAATTTTCATTCTTCCTCTTATTTGCCGGAAGAAATGGAGGTTGTGGTATTCTAAACATGTAGATAGGATGCTTTACAGGATCATCCCTCAACTTGATTTTGTGTTTGAACAACATGAAGGGAAGAGGTACAAAATTTTGAGGTGGAGATACTGATTGTTGAACTCTTATGTTTAATGTAATAGCTCCAATAATTTGTGCTCTTATACTTTTTGGGTTTTGCACCTCTTTATCTTTTTAATGTAAAGCAAAGGACTAAGTTGTTTAATTAAGAAATGTTTGAATTATGGACAACTTGTTCAAGTAAAATATTGTTCAATTTAGTTCTGCAGTTTTGTGATTCTTCTTTCAAATTGTGATAAAACAAACTGTGAAAATATTTAAAACATCAGGGCCGGCCCAATTAGGTTGCCACTAAAGCAAACTGTGACGATACTATAGTGAATATCCCTAGACACAATACAATGTGAAAAATAAAATGTTACTAATCAATGATGAAAACCAAGATGCACATAAAAAGAACAAAAACATATAACTACTATCATCTAGCGTCCTTCACATGTTTTGTCTCAGCATGGCTTCAACACAACTATCACTAAGATATTCAGATTCATTGAAGACCATTTCTTACTTATGAACATAGAAAACATTATCGATAAAAAAATTATGAATACACAAGTTAGAGTTATGCAACCCCCAAATCTACAATCCATAATCAATACAAACCATACGGATAAGAAGTATATCCACTCTAGAAGAGTGCAATTGTGCCCAAACATTAAATGCATTCTTGAAAAACCAGCAAGAAAAGAAACTGTGTTTCTCTAAGATGTGCAAGGCTCAAAATATTTTTATATTGAGCACTATATAGTTTTTTTAATAGAATGAAGCTCTAACATTTAAATTTGAAAGATCCAGAAAATACAGTTGCATTAAACACTCAGCAAGTCCATGAAATGACTATTGCAAGGGTTCTTATATACAGGTTATGTTACTCTATATAGTGTAGTCTTGAAGGTGTATCTTGTTCTATATGTATCAATTGCAAACTAAATCTTGCGCTGCTTCTCAGTCTCATTGATTTAGTTCTTAATAGTAAAAATGTGCTCTCTAAGGCTTAAAGGATTAACAGTAATAATCTTCTTTTACATTAACATTCCTGATTCCTTGCTTTGCTGCGTTGAGATACACTACTATTTGCGTTTGTAACATCTTATTGGTAGCATTGACGGTTCTTGAGACACCATTGATTGGACCATCAACTTTTGAAGACAATCTGACATTTGGTTGATTTAAAAATTGTCCTCGTAGACTCATTCCGTAAGCTGGTCTGTTGGGAATGACAGATCCATGAATAAAGACAATAGCATGTTGGATGTCTCGCATCGGCAGCAAATCTTGTGGAACGTCTTTTGGTACAACATTTGAGAATTCAATGAGCATTTGTTCAACTTCTATTGAAAGGACAATTTCTGCATTTTCTTTGATTCTCTCATTATAACAAAACATAACTTTGTACACAATTAAATTAATACAAAATATCATCATAGAGCCTTAATTTTATTCCGACTTGTAAATAAAATCATGGTCACCATATCTAAAACATTTCATTACTTCACACCTAGCACATCAATTGATTTACACCCAAGAGGACTACACCAAGCTCTTTGTATCAACAAAAACTTTAAATTAGTGAAGTCGTATTCAAGATAAACATGCAAGTAACCAAGAACAAATGGTAATAATAAACAAACGCTGTCTTCATTGACTAGTAAATTGAAAGGTAGAAATAGAAAGCTTTTCATACCAAAGTTCAGAGAAAAATCATAGCTACAAAATCATTCATTAATACAAACTTACTCAAAAATCTAAACAACATTGCTTCAAACCCTAGTAAAATAATTGATTTACACCTTAGTTGCGTAGGAAGAGAAATTGTTTTAGGTGAAGGTTCTAAATGCTAGAGACAGAAAAATATATATTATATAATCTAGGGTTAAATAAGTTATTGGTCTCTATAAATATAATGAATTTTGATATTAATCCTTATAAAAATAAGTTGGTCTTTATAAAAAATTTCAGTACGCAATTTTAGTCCCTCTTAAATTAAAGCTTGTTTAATTACCCTTAAACTTCTAAATTTTTGAATGATTTTTTATAGAAATTTTAAGAACATTATAAGAAACTCATTTATCAAAAATTATAATTTTTTAACCTATAATCAATAAATATGAATTTTTGTAAACATCAAAATTTCAAGACTAAAGTAATGAAAATCTAGACCTAAAAATCAAATTTTAAGTTAATTTTTTTGCGGAGGAACTTTGTACAATGTTATAAATGAGCTTGTAAAAACTCATTTAAAAATTAAAGAGTTTAACCATAATTATACAAATTTCAATTTTACAAGTACGTGTTGAAAAATTTTATAGTACCAAAACATGTAACTTTTTTATGAGGTCGAAAAATAAAATTGACTATATTTATAGGGATAAAAAAACTTATTTAATCCTATAATCTAAACCCTCTTACTTTATCAATTTTTTAATCAAATGAATAATCATAACATCAAATATATAATAAAGGGACCAAAGATTTTAAAGAGATTTTGCGAAAGCTTGAATCAAAAAAGGTTTTATGACTATTGAATCGTGTTTGATGATGATGATTAAACGTAAGACAATGAATTTAAACTAAGATTCAAATGTGAATTGAATGTTGAATCTTATGAAGAAATGCAATAATCAATACACCCAATCAAATTGCAAAACTAAACAATCTCAAACCAAAACTATTAGCAACAAATCACACTAACAACTAATGAACAAAAGGTATATGAAACAATTGCGTGAAGTTCACTTTCAACTTTGATTGTGATTAAATTGAACTGAGAAAATCTCAATTTAGGAAATTGAGATTAGGTTTTTGAAATTAGTTAACTTACTATCAAATAACGAACACTTCAAACAATTGAATCGTATACACAATTATAATGCTGAAATTAAAAGGATAGGAAAGATACGAACACTTAGATTTATAGAGGTTCTCCTTTCGTCCTCGCTTCACGGTATGTCATCTCTTGTGATAGAAAACGTATCTATCAAGGTATTCCACTATGAGAAGAAATGTTTACAAAGTATGATTACAAAGATTCATTCGATTCCCTAATCTTCTATGCTAAGCAATCACACAATATTCAATCTTTAAGACCTATTGAAATTGGACACCCACAAGATCTTCGAATCTCAAGCTTCCATGCAATCCCTTGAACTTCTTCTCCCAGAATTTGTCTTTGCTATGTTGAAGCTCCGATCCCCTTGAATCTCTGTGTAGATGAGAAACAACCCCCAAAAACTTCTTTGGAGGTGAAAAGTGCCTTCTTTTCTTTAGGTCCTTAATCCACAACCAAGTTCAACCCTTTAGAGAAACAAACCTTACAACTCCTGTAGCACCCTAACATCCTAGAACTCATACTCTACAAGGATCTTAAAAAAAGTGTTTAATATGAACAAAATGTATGTATATATATATATATGGAGAGAGAGAGAGAGAGAGAGAGAGAATGTTTGAAGATTTCACAGTCTATTTGCAAATTGTTTTAATGAGTAGAAAATGTGTGTGTAAGGGTATATATAGGTGAGTGAGATAGGAGTAAGTTTGACCCAAAATAACACGGAAAAATTGGGTTTGAATCGAATCATAAAGTCTTAAATCGATTCAATAGTTCAAAATTTGAAATTCGGGTATTCATGTAGATTAAATAGATTCAGATAATCTTTGAATCGATTCAAAGAATTCCAGATGAAGATTGAATCGATTCAAAGAACTTTGGATCAAATCAGAACTTCCAGAAACAACTTTGAACCTATTCAACATATTTTGAATCGATTCAAATTAATAGATTTAGAAAAACTCTCGAATCAAAATTTTCCAAGACATATTTGAATTTATTCAAATGCAGTTTTCATGAGCCAAACACATGAGAACTTCAATGAATCAATCAACATATATATGAAACAACTCGAAACATTAAAAAATAGTTTTTAAACACTTTTTCATGAACCAAACATCCAAGAGCTTGAATGCATTATATGAATCGAATCAAATCACTAAAATTGAATTTTGAACACATTGAACACAAAACTTACTCCAACCATCACAACCTTTTTAACAATACACATGTGCTGAGTATGTGATTTAAACTGAGAGGGTGTTTTACAAAAACTAATGACATCACTCAAAATAAAAAATACTACTTAATCAAAAGTAATCAAAGGCTTAATCAAAAGCAATTAAAGGACAGAAACAACTTTCATTTTCATTATATTTAGAGGTTGCAACACCTTTAACTATGCTGAATCATATGTTTCTAAATTGATCTTGATGTTGAACACTCATAAACTATGTGAGATCTATTATTGTGGATTATATTCATTTTAATGTTTGTTTAGTTTAAATTTTTTGCATCTTAGACGTGAGCCAACCAAAATGTCATTCATTTGACTAAATATGGTCTTTATAATTTGGAATGTGTATAGATTAAAGAGTTCCAACATTTTTTTTTTTTAAGGAATTAAAGAGTTCCAACATGTATATTTGTAGTCTTGCTTGACATTTGATTTATTACCCAACTTTCATTAATGTACAAAGGACGATTTGGTAAAATATAGATATCTCAACAACCTTTCCTCATGTACCCAAAAAACAACTTTTCCTCAGTGAAAGGGGACCGAGGAAGTAAAAAATAAGACACGTATTTACTCAGTTGGATTTTAGGAAATGCTGCTCTCACCATCTCATGAAATCTTCTTCGTTCTTCTTCGGTGACCAAATCCTTTTCTTAGCTTCATCAGGTAACCTCGTTCATTTTCTCTTCTTTTTTAGCTGGATACTCATTTCATAATAATATGTAATTTTGTAGGATCATTTGAAATACACTTTTTCTTGTGTTGTGGAAATATAACACCAAAATAATGGAAACAAAATTAATTCCCGATTATATTTTCAAGAAAAGTAATATCCGAAACATAGATTATGTTAAAAAAAGTAATATCCAAATCATTAATTAAGATGAAATGCAAAAGATAGTAGCAAGTGAGAACATGATAGCAATAAGGTGACAGTGATGGTTTGAAATGGCTGTTAGATCATGTGGTTTTTAGGAAATGTTTGGTGTATTGAGGGTTTTGAAGGTCTAAGTCTATAACATATTGACACGCCGTTGTAAATATCGGTCATGGGCTAGGTCGGATTGTTGGCAACGGCAGTGGCTTAAAATGACAGATTTTTGTCCTTCTGCCACGGCTGCGTTCGTAGGGTTTGAATCGAACCCAACACTCGCAATCGATAACACTAAGTAGCGGGTGCTAACTAGTTTATTGTATTTCAACATTTGTCACATAAATTTTCAACAATAATATTAATTATTATTTCCCTATGCATCAATATTTATATCCATTGTTTGTTCTTATTTCATTTAGGGTTTTTGGGCATTGAACAACAACTCATTGCTGAAAAAAGTGGGCATTGAAGAGTCAAAAACAATAAGAGTTCTACAACTTGCTGCCATGGCTTCTCAACAACAACAACAACAAGAGTCAAAAACGTTTCCCCTCAAAATCACTGTAGACAAACAAAGCAACAAAGTTGTTTTTGTGGAAGCAACAAAAGACTTTGTTGAGACTCTTTTCAGCTTCCTATCTTTGCCACTTGGTACCATCGTTCGCCTTTTAGCAACCACCGACAACAATGATCGACAACAACTCTCAGAATCATCACCATTCTTTGGCAACATCAAACACCTTTACCAAACCGTCCAAAACCTCAACTCGGACGATGTTTGGAACAACCCTTTGTGTAAGCAAATGTTGCTGCATCCCAGGAATTCATGTGAATCACTGTGCATGAAGTTGTTCTTGAATATTGATGATTCTGAACCATCAAGTAAGTTTTATGTCTGTGATTCTTGTAACAAGTTCACTACTTTTCGAAACCTTGACTGCACCTGTGGAAAACCTCCTAATAGACAACCTAAGAATTTGGACTCCGAGGGTCAGGGAAATCATGCCTCTAATGGAGTCTTTGATGCAGAAAGTGAAAAAATGTTTCTAGTGTCTGATGATTTGAAGATTGTGCCAAGTTCCTTGCTGAACTCCATGCAGATGTTGCTGGAATGGGGGATCTCAGACTCAACTCAACTAGAGGAAGTCACACAAAACATTGGCAAGAAGGAGGTAATTAAGGGTGTTGTGTTGTTTTTGTTTGCTGTGTTTCCATTCTAGGCTATTATGAACCCATTACATTGATTGTTTTTTCCCACTTGCAAATGACCTTAGCCCATTATAGAAACAAGATCCTTCACCTATGATTTTAAATTTAGGTGCAGATTTGATGTGAATCTATATTGCAGTAAAATGCATCCGTATGTCCTCGTGAGCTTAGCTCAGTTGGTAAGGACAATGCATTAATATATGCAAGGTCCGGGGTTCAAACCCCGGCCCCCACCAAAAAAAAAATGCAGCCGTATTTGCACTTGCCATTAATGTCGTTGTCGAGGTATCTAAAACCATTACATTGTGGCTGCAATTACGATATTTGTTAGGATATATAGTTAGTACTTGGATTTGACATAGTATAATGTTATATGTTAGTAATAGGAAACCTTATTATTCAATATATATTAAATTTCAAAAGCAAAACAGACTATGTTAGAATTAGAGGTGTCCTTAGGAAAGGTAACTAGTTAGAGGAGACTGCTAAATATACAGTTTACTCTTGTTGTGTTCCATTGTTCCACTCTTCATTCTTACCATTTGTGTTTTAACATTTTATACAGATATTGAACCTCCTGAAGTATACCTTAACCTCTCATGAGCCTCTAACTAATACAATTTTGCAAAGTAGCTCAAAGAACAATGACGAACCACGTGACCAATATGTTAATGGAATAGTAACGCACAATTATATGCGAAATAAAATGGATATTAAAGTATTGCAAAGCAAATCTCAGAAAAAGATCGTCATTGCAGAAGCTGATGGAGATTTTATTGACTTCATTTTTGGCTTCCTTACCATTCCATTAGGGTCCATTATAAAAATTTTAATACCCAACAATTTTCCTGGATGTGTTGGTAATTTGTACAAGAGTTTGAAGAACTTGATTCCCATGTCTAAGTTGCTCCATCCTTGTATAGCACCACACTTTGGTTGTCCAAACCAACCCCTCGACATTTTTCCTTTAAAATTCCCTGATTATTATTATTATGGTATTCATCACAATGATGACGATGATGATTATAATACAATAGAGGAAGTGATTTCTAATTTACCTGTATCAATTGTTAATCGAAGAAGCGTGATTGAACTCGACCCAAGAGAAGGTGCTGTAGGATTTGTGAGGAGAGCAACATTATATGTGGTGGGAGATGATCTAGAAGTAAAACCACTTGCTGCTAATTCTTTCCTTTCATATCTGAAAGAATTAAGCCTTCCTCTTGATGATCTTGAAGTGAAGGTGATTACCATTGATGAAGATGAGGTAAGGTGGCTATTATTATATTACTGAATTTATTTACTTTTTTCTGCAATTTTAACCTCTTGTATTCCCTTTACTTGTGGTGTAGGCTTTGAGCTTCCTTGAAGCATTCTTCACATCAAAATTTACCCTGACTAGTGGACTTGGACGTTTTTTACCGGTTTTGACATCAAAGCAAAAACAAACTAGTTGGTTGATTTAATGATCTTTCAAATGAGCCAGAATTATCAAGCAGTTGTAGTTTCGGCTTTTGTTTTGAATAATATCTAGAAATCCTGGACCTTTGGTTTGTAATATCACTAAATTGTGGTTTTCCTTTCTGTTTCTTAATTGGATTGTGGTTTTTCTATTTAGTTTTTCTGTTCCATGAATTCTAGTTCTGTTACTTTATAGTCTAGTCATGAAGTTATATTTTGTTCTATATTATCTACTACTGCAAATTCAATCTTGCTCTTTTTCATTGATAGATATCTATTTCTTAGTAGGCTTTAAGGGGTAACAATTTTCATTAATACTTCTCAATCACAAACTAGGTTTAGTCAAGCACCTTACTCTTTCACTTTATTTCAATTATACCTCACCTTTTATATACCTATACCCTGGAAAGAAAAAGAAAAAAAAGAGGAAATGAATCTATCATTTTACACAATTTGGTTCCAAATGCAATTTATCTTTTTGCTAGATAATACATATTTGCCAGAAACTGATTTATTTTTTCTAGGAAGATTTTCATTATCATTATCATACGACTTTTCGTGGTTGTTTTGTTGAAGGATTAATTGAAGCATAACCAGGAAGTAATTATGCAAATAGAAAAGGCAGTGATAAATGCATCAATCAAGTTTTATGTCTCTTTCTGAACCATTATTTGTCGTTTGTAGTTCTTTGATTTGATTTTAGTATTGGGTATACCATTTATATGCCTGCAATTTATTTAAAAGAAAGAAGATAACGACCATATATCAGTAGTAGAAGAGTTTCAAAATAAAGCAGTAAAACCAGTACGAGAGTGGCAAAAGCATGTGAAGCTTTTATTGAACTAGCTGATAAAAGTGCTTATCCATGTTCAGTCATGCCATCTTATAAAGGACAAGCTACTTAGAATCACCAAAAAATCATTGAAACATTTTGGTGTGCAGCGAGCTATGCATTCTGCGCTAAGATCGTCGAATTAGTGGACGCTTACTTATTTGCTGGACCAATTTTCGATGATTACAGTTCTGTTGGTTACTCACTTTTGAAGAAAGAAAAACTTGTATTGTTCAGCCTGATAGGGTTGTGATTGGAAATGGACATGCGTTTTGGTTGTTTTGACGAAGGATTTTCTTAGTGTGCTTGCAAAGTGCGTTAAGCGGAATAAAACCGCTTATGAGAATTATTTTTGGATATTTGTTCCTGAAGGTTTTCCTGTTAAATCTGAATCGACGGAGCCTACGAGGGTTAATATTCTTTTTCGACATATTCAAATTATGTTGTCTAGTGAAACTGTTGTTATTCCCCGAGCCATGATGGTGACCGTTATAGTTCGTTTGAACTAGTCAATGTTGCTCCGAGCACCCCTTCATGGGGAGGAGGTGTGTTGCGAGTAATGTTGCCAAATGCGGAGTTTGGCCTGGATTTGTACTGAGACTAGGTAATTGGGCCTAAGTGTTTTAGCTGATCCATAACACTTTGTATATTTTAATTGTTCCATAAGTTGTCCCAAAAATAGTTGATCGAATAACATTCCCTTTATATCTATTTATATCTATACCTTTTATATGTGTTCACTTTATTTTCAAAATTTCATTGATAAAGGTATTTTCTCAAATGGAAAATAAAGTTTTTAAAGAAATTTGTAAAAATATTATAACACAATTCAAACCTATTTCTGGTGTTTTCATGTACCTCTAGTATTAACTTTAA
>Ga0315913_1005669_pt1 | contig 15136 bp, 9 predicted proteins | sample MpolsnodulesMG_FD_207736 | JGI IMG/M metagenome (GOLD analysis project Ga0315913, IMG submission 207736) | Medicago polymorpha root nodule microbial communities from Los Angeles, California, United States - small nodules | ecosystem: Host-associated > Plants > Roots > Nodule | place: USA... | reverse complement strand
ATCCAATTAGCATAAAAATTAAAACGATAAACTTTCATTGATTACCACTTGAACATGGATTTCATTTACATAAATTATACTGTATTATCTTAGATTCATTATGGTTTCTTATTCCAAACCATAATTAACATCTGCATAAACAAAACTCCAATTACAATTGATTGAAAAGTCCTAAGTTGTGATCTCATGCTATCAAGCTTTGCATTTACTTCAGACTTCCATATCCCGTCAGAATATCTCTTCTTTGTTCAGCTGAAGTATTTCCAACAGTTTCATTTCCTTTAGATTAGTAAGAAATTCAAGCAACTAAGATGTAATGATATAATTTAAGGGTGGCGTTTAGCGTGGCACAGTAAACTTCTTTCCCACCATGGGAAAGTTGCAATTTTACTGCCACGTGCCAGTTAACACAGGTTGCTTTTTTTATTTTTTATCAAGTGTTACAAAAATGTAATATTTAATAGTTTTAATAATTTTAATAAAACACCACTTATTTTTGTGAAAACAAATCTGCACCTCCCCCATCTTTTCAAATCAGTGGGAGTTTTTTACCCTCATCTTCCATGGCATCCCATTCAACATAATCACTAATTCATTTACCATTTGATTTGCTATTCTTCTAATTAATTAAGTGAGACAATAATATCAAATCATTGCTTTTCTCTTAATAGGAATATTTTATCTCTTATTTTTATAGGTTTTTAGTCTCAATTTCAATCTGGTTTCCTTTTATGGCAATTACACCGTTGTGTTTCCTCATGTTTCTGATTGTGAAATTTTAATCCAGAATTTCTGAAAATTGACGTGAAACAAATTGATACGGCGACATTATTGTATTCCTCCGTCGATGGCCTCACATCAACAGCACAGATCTGTCTTCACTTGGGTTGGAAACAATCTCTGCTTCACGTTGGTGCAACGAATGCAGATTCGGTTAGAACTGGTACTGCTTGAAGAAGCCATAGTTTGAAAAAATTGGAATTTGAAGAAGGAAGGGAAGGGGCTGTGTGCAGACGGCGGAGATGATGTTTACAGGAAGAGAAAGAAAGTTGCAAGGTTCAATGAAGAACACAGGGTTAAATAAATTAAAAACCAAAAGTGTTTTTTTTAATAAATCGGTTGATCCATTGCTGCAGTTCACAATACCAAGCAACAAGTTGCAACCATTAAAAGGTTATAAATCTTAGCCATCCAAATAAAAAACTATTAAATCTATGGTTGTGGTTCAACTTTTCCGGAAACAACTTCCCATTCCCATGCTAAACCTCACCTAATTTAAGTGTTGAGTATGTCTCGTAGTTACGGATAAGTAGTTGGCTTGATCGAGGGAGCACATAGTTACTAATAAGTGGATAGATCGAGTGAAGTGAGACATACATGCTCTTTGGGCCAGGCCCCTAACTTTTGTTGTGTTGCGACTAGGGGTTGCCGTGGGTGAATCCCTTCTGATACAGTTCAGGAGTAATATTGTAAATTAGATTGTATGCATTTAAATTCAAGTTTTTGTAAACCCTAACTTTGAGATTAATATGAATAGTTATTCTACGGTTGGAGATATAGACACAATTGACCGAACTTTGCTTTGCTAATAAGATCTTATATTATGTTTTTGCAATTTTTCTTATCTATATTGTTTTGAACCGCAGCTGTTGTCATAACATAAAATAAAAAAACAAAGGTTCAATGTGAAATTATTAAATTTTCATCAAAAATAATTCCAATCAACGATTACAATTTTGCATAGACCTGCAACACAACTCACCTAAACTTTCTATAGATTAAAAAAAAAAGACGATTATAGTTTTGAATTTCATCCTCCAAAGTACACTTCTCGTTTTGAAGGAAACAAAATCCTTTTCATTTTGAAATTAAAGTATGAGTAGATATGCTGAATACGGTAGTGAATCCTTTACATAAATGCTGCCTTCATGGTATATATATTGTAGCAGAAAACTCAAATTTCACTTTATAAAATGCTACTTCAGATCTGTTTTAAGTTCTGTATTGATATACCATTTCTGCATACAAAAGTTTAATCAACTAGTCAAACTGAAAAACATAGAATCAGATTTTGAGTTTGATTCTTGCTAATAGCCATTCATCACTAGATTGAGATTCTGTAATAAGTCCTTATATCGTTTTATGTACACTTCAATCTTATATATCAGTATTAGTATATGACGGAATAGATAAGCTTGCTAAATTTGAATCTGGTGACGATGGTGGCGGATCAATTTTTATCAAAGTGGTATCATCATCTCCTGAGATATCCAACACCTCAGGTTTACATTTATATTTCCCATCACTTTGAATATCCTTGAGCATTTCCATCACTTCTACCATAGAAGGTCTAACATCTTTAGAACTCTGCAAACACTGAAATGCTAACTCTGCCACTGCATTTATCATTTTCCTTACTTTGAAATCTGATTCAAAACCAAGTGTAGGGTCAACAAGCTCATGCAGTGTCCCATTTTGAATTTTCTTAATAGCCATGTTAGACAAATTGATTTCTTGTCTATGCCTTGTGATATCAACAGCAGGCATGGACGATATTAGCTCAATCAGCACAACTCCGAAGCTAAAAACATCGCTTTTATCGGTAAGCTGATAGTACAAATGGTATTCCGGGTCCACATAACCAGGAGTCCCTTGTGGAGCAGTTGAAATGTGTGTGACATGGATTGGAAATAGACGTGAAAGTCCAAAATCGGCTACTTTGACGCTAAAATGATTGTCAAGTAGAATGTTGTTTGTTTTCACATCTCTATGGATGATGTCAGAGGCATGAAGGTAAACTAATGCACTAGCTGTTTCTATGGCAATATTCATTCGGATATGCCAAGGTAGCATGCCAGGTTTTGCTTTTTTACCATGAAGGTGATCAGCAACAGTTCCATTAGGAACATATTCATATACAAGCAGTAGTTCTTTACTATGGCGCGAAGTGCACCCATATAGTGACACCAGATTTTGATGGTGTAGTCCTGTTAAAATCTCAACTTCATTCACAAATTGCTCAACTCTCCTGTAGTTGTTTTCATTCATGCGTTTCACCGCAACTAGACGCCCATCCTGAAGTGTTCCTAGCCAAAAGAATATCAAAAGACTTAAATTTAGCGATAAACTCTGATTATTTAAAAGACATTTATCTCGTATCAGACTTTTAAAAAGATCAGATTATACACCAGCCCGACTAATCAAACCATATCAAAAGCGCTTAATTAAATTATTTATTTAAACAATACTAAGAGTTAATAAATATAGGGTGCTGGATTTTACCAAAATATACTGTGCCAAAGCCTCCATCTCCTAGTGCTCTAGTAGAATCAAAGTAGTTTGTGGCCTTTTCAAGTTCAGTATAGGTGAAGAAGTGTACTCCACGGTATCTACTTCCCCTCTCAGTATCTTCTGTACTATAACCAGATACACTCTGAGATAGTGCAGATGAAATTACATGAACATTCTTTTTCTTCTTCTTGCAATAATAATAGATGTAGAAACCAATGCCTACTGCAATTGCACTGACCACAACAACAGAAACTCCTAAGAAGAATTATTGGAGTTTGTTTTCAATTAGTCTAATAAAATGTAAGTGTGTTTTACAGTTAATGAAAAAAAATACAAGATAATGAAAAGATGTCATGGATTGATTAAATTTATTACCTACAGCAACCTTTGTTTTCGAATTCCATCGATTATCTGTGACAGTTCAAACAAGGCAAAGACGAGTGAGAGTATTTTCAAGGAAATGTTGCAGAAAGTTCCTGCCAAATCAAGGAGGATATTCTAGTCCAAGTTGTTAACAAAAGAAATATATTTTGTTGGAAAATAAAGAAATCTTTCATTGACTAAGGCTAACTAGTAAATATAAGATTGAAGTCAACAATTTGATAAAGTCAATTATAATGGTTTATGAGCAAAGCAAAATGGTCAAAGTCAAAAAAATACACAATGTTCACACTCATAACATAGTAGGAAAACAGTTTATTAAACATAGCATCAACGTAATGTTTAAGATAGTTTATGCAAACAGTTTATGACATGTCTATAAGTTTTTTTCAGCTTATTTTCATAAGCTCTCCATAATAGCTTATAAAGATAACTTATAGCTTATATGATATGGAAATAACTTATATGACAAGCGTTTATGCTATAAGCGCTTAATTATACCGTTTATCCAAAGATAACCTTAAAAAGGAAAAGAAGACATACCTTGGAGATGTAAACAATCTAAACCTTCAGTTCCATCAGGACAATAACATGAAAATTCATTCTTATCATTTCCCCCACAAGTTCCATTACTTAAAATGCATTTTAAGCATGCTTGAGTATCAAACACATATCTTACATCAAATCCACCACTCAAAGCTTTGTTCAAGCCTTCAATTCCACTACCTAGCTTTGCTTTCTGTGTTACCTGAACTTCAATACGAACTCCTTCACAATTTATACTCTCTGCAGTTGCAGAATCCATAAATAAAGCACGCTTGTTTTCATCTTCTTTGCACGGAAATGAGTTCGTGCTACCGTTCATGCCATTTGGAAGCTTGATGCCATTAGGACAGTTATATAAAATGGTGATGTTCCTCACATCAGGCAGGTAATGAAAATGACTAAAGTTTAAAGAAGTGTTGGTTAAAGCAGAAGAACAATGATCATAAACAACGCCTTTTCGAACCATTCGCATGGTGTAACCCAATTGATCAATACTTAAGACATGGAAATTTTGTGAATCAATTTGAATGGATGTGTTTTGATGATGAGAATCACATTTAAGGTTGAATTGATTGTTGCTACCACAATAACTTGGTTTGTTTTCTCCCCAAAATGGATAGTATATGCCAGATACTTCACCACATGTGTATGGTTTGGTACATTCATCATATTTGTTATGTTGATGTTGTTGACAAATTGTTGTTGGTAAAGTAACCAAGAAGAACAAGAACAATATAGGCAAAGCCATAGAAGAAAAATGAGAAATGAAACAGATTAATATGAGTTTGAATGATTGTGATTCTATATGATGATGTAACTAGATTAGACTAGACTAGAGTTTTCTTTTTAATATGTTTGTCCTTGTTATTTGACATTTGATTTTTCAAAATTTGGCTGATTTTTATATGCTGTGTTTCTCATTTCTTGGTCTTGTTTATACACGTGGCCTTTTATAAGTATGTTTAATTAGGAGGCTGCTTTTATTATTTGGTTAAGTATCTGTGTCATGTGTGTGGATACATAGATTAAGTTCTTCAAATGTTGGATTTGAATACTCTCGGTCGTTATTTAGTAATATGGATAGTTTAATGCTTAACGGGTTTCTAATGATACTATGTAAATAAATGTACAAATGTTTTGACTTTCAAATTAAAAAAAGGATTTCGCTAACCAGTGCCCTAAGGGTAATGGTTAAGGATTCCATTAATAAAATTTTGTCTTGGAAATGCAAGTTTTTATTTTTTTTCTTAGCAATAATTACACCACTTTTCGATGCAAACTTACTTATTTTAGTACTTTAACCAATGCCCCAAGGGCAATGGTTAACATTCTCCTTACGAAAATTGTAATCTTACTAGTTATATGAGATAGTATATATTGTTCAATAATAACCAGGTTTGTTTAGAGAGAAATGCTAGCAACACTCTCTTTTGAGCATTCTCTCTAACACTCACTCTTTTATCGGGTAAAATCAAAGTAGGACATACACTTTGGAAATGGAACCCACATAAAGTGGTGGGACATACATTGATTTCACCCAATAAAAGAGTGAGTGCTAGAGAGAGTGTTGCTAGCATCCCTCTTGTTTAGGTAGATAAAATATTAATAGTCATTGGAACCTCACAAACAAGTTGAAAAGTAGGAGTTCTATCACTTTTTCGATTTAATAGTTCTATCACTTTTGTCAATTGATCTAGGACCTATGAATAACGGTGGGAACATGTTTGGTTGCTCGATAGAGGCCTACGACCTAACTTATATAAAGTCTAGCCTGACCTAACTCATTTAATAAGAAGACTAGACTCAAACTTTTTATAAAACTTGTTTAATAAAATAGGACAGACTAAGAGTTACAAAAAAAAAACGTATTAAGTCCATCAGGTCAGCCTATTAAGCTTTTTTATATGTAATATCTCTTCCATTGTTGATGTTGTTGAAGTTCTTTTTTTATAAACTCAAGCTCTCATATAATTTGGTTATTTAGTAGCAAGTATACTAGGACTTAGTGTAAAATAGACTTTTAAACTTCATCGGACATTTAAAATGGTCAGACCAGACATTGAAAATGAGTCTATGATTGGTAATAAGGCAAACTCGGACCTATAATTTTTTAAGTAGGTCAGACTTACGCCTTACAAGTACAACCTAAGCTTATTTCAGTCCCTGCATGTGAACATAATAATCAAGGTTTTATTTCTGAAGATGTATCATTTAGTCGGTCTATTGCAAGATTAAAACATGTATACAATATATTGACAATTATTGTCAATTTAAATTTAGGTAAAATTTCACAATTCGTCGATTAATTTAATTTAAGTTAACATCTTATCCTTTTTCTAATTAAAAAACTCAAAAATCCATAAAACTTATCAAAACCTGGAATAATCATCACAAAACTCATACCTTCGTAAAAACACGCATAATTTCATCTTCTTCATTTTCTCTCTTATAAAATGATCATCATCACATTGCATTGTTCCAATTTCCTTCTGTGTTGGCCATAACCTATCAAACAAAACTGTGTTTTTTGTACACACTCCTTATCCATCCATACGTAATGTATTTTGTTTTTTGGTGATATGCAATGTAATTTAACCGAATTACTTGAATTTAATCAGAAAGAAAAGAAGAAAAAAAAGTACTTTTGCAAGGGTGGCAATTTCATCTGGTCTACACGTATTCAGGTTCAGCCGAGATATAGTGAGAATCATTCCTCTTCGAAGAATATTGAATTGTTAGTAGCAGACATGCAAGGCCACTTGGTTAGTGGTCCAAACTCTTATTCAGTTAAGTGATAATGATGAAGACCTTAGCTATACAAAGTTTGCATTATTCAAATTCTTACTCTTCTTTAGTCCCTTTCGAAAAAACAAAAGATAATAATAAAATGCACATTAGTTAATTTTGTTTTTTTACCGAAAAAATAATAATCAATTTTTGTCAAATAATTTTTTCTGTTCATTTGATCAAATCACACTAATAGAAAACATTAGTTAGTTTTTGTTTTTTTACCAAAAAATAATTGATTTTGTTCATACAACTTTTTTCTTTTCATTTAATCAAAAGTTGATTCATTTGATAAATAAACTTTTTATTATTAACCTCAAGATTTGCAACAATCAAAAGTTGATACATTTTCTTTCAAAAAAAAAAAAGTTGATACATTTGAAAAGTAATTGAGTTTCTCTATTTTAATCTTTTTGTTGATTAAAGAATATATTTTTACGGAAACTTATTTTACGAGTTAGAGATATTTTAAAATGCTAACATTAAACAATATAAAATTGATTTATATATATTTTATATATATAAAATTGTTTATTATCAAATCAATTATATTTTAATGATCAAACCTCACATCGAACCATTAGAGGCATTTAAATCACGATTCAATTATTTTAAATCGTTCAAATCAATATAAAACCATATTTGATCTGTTCAAACAAGCAACCTGAACATAATACCAATTTACAATTCGAGTGGTTGAACCATCTTATAAAGTTTCATTTTTTTAAAACATTGTCCCAAACATCATTTTCTTCTTCTTATATTTACGTTTATTGGAGTATTTGTTACTCTCTTCGTCTTACAATTATTATTAGAGGTGTTCAAAAATGAACAAACCCAATAGAAAAACCGTAAACCGAACCAACCCAAACCAAAACCGTAAAAAACCGCTTTGGTTCGGATGTAATCGGTTCATTTTCTTACTCAACCGCATGATTTGGTTTGGTTTGCGGTTTTCATCTTACCAAACCAAACCGCAACATAAGAAAAATATTATGAAATGATATATTTTCTTTTGTTAAGTTCATTCTTTACTTTTTATTTCAAAAACGTATTTATGTGTTACTTGAACTTTTAGAGAATGATAAAATCTTAATATTTTGCATTTCTTACAAAATAAGATTAATTTTTGCCCACATTTTTAACTTGGTCTACGTTGTTGGAAACATTGTAAAATGAAAATTAAATTGTAATATTTGATGAAATTTAAAATATTGCTGAAAATATGTTGTGTTTCAGCCTTTTAACTTGATTTTAATGTTGAAAACAAAAAATTATACCGTATCGAAAAACCGCACTAACCGATTCAACCCAAACCGCATTGGTTTGGTTTAGTTTGGTTCGAGTTTTATTTTTAAAATCAACCGAACCAAACTAAAGTGAATGTTTTTTTATCTTGCGGTTTGAATAACTTTTACCTTCAAAACTGAACCAAACCGCATCGCGAACACCCCTATTATTATCATATTAAGTCATTTCACATAAATTAAGGAAAAAAAATTATAAAATGGAAGAAAAGTAATAAAAGTTTTATTAAATGTTTTTTTGACAAATCAATTTTATTATCTTTATTAAGAAAGGTTAAAAATGAATTATTGGTTAATTTTATCCTAAATTACCTACCAACTCCAAAGACCTGATCCAATGTAAAACGACAAGTCTTAAAGTCGAAAATTATGAGTTTAAACTTACTAATGTCTTTGTAAGCATTATTTAAGCTCAAAAGTTTTCTCAACTTTGAAAACATCCATTCGCCTTAATTTTTTTTTACATACAAAAAAAAAATAATAACTTACCCGAAACATTTATATAATCATTCAAATCACCCAAAAACAAAATGATAGAATTCCACCAAACATGCTATGTGCACTAAATATGCAATTACAATTGTTATTCTTCTTCTCTAGTTTGTCCTAAACTAATAAGTAAGAGAGAGAAAGCGTTGAAGCTTTTCTTCTTCATTCTCTTCTTTCATTCCTTTTTTTCTTCCTTTCAATCTTCCATTACCGATCAATCTCTCCTACAAATTTACACTCTTCCACTTCCTGTTGCTCTTTCTTGATCCTCTCTTTTCCCCCAACTTTTTTCCAATACCATTTTTTCTGGGTTTCCTTCAAAAATCAAAAACAAATTTTTTAGAAAAAAAATCGTATTTTGAAATTTGGGTCTTGTTTACAACAACCCAATTAAGTTTTGGGAAGAAAAATTTGCGAAAAAAAGGATTGGAAAATGCTGGGTACTGCACTGCAATTTGGTGGTGATGATCGGTTTTACATTCCGGTGAAGACAAGGAAGAATCAGAATCAGCGTAAGCAAGCTCAGAGAGACAAGAATGTTGAAGAGGAATCAATAACAGTTGCGTCTGTAGAAGAGTCTGTTAGTAACATTGATAGGTTCTTGGATTCAACAAAGTTATTGGTTCCAGCTCAGTATTTCTCCAAGGTTTTTCTTTTGAAAGTTTTTGATTTGTTGGTTTTGAAATGCTGAAACATTGATTGCAAATGTGTTGTGCTTTTGAGTGTTTTTGTTTTGATTGCATTTGGTATTGTTTTCTGTAATGTGTAACTGCTGACAAGTTTAGGAATTAGTGTAAATTAGTTGAGTAATTTAGTCCCTCAAAATTTACAAATTAGAAAGTTAGTCCAAACCACAAACATAGACACCAAACACAACACACTGGCAACAGTTTGAGAAAATGCAAAAATGAATGTTAGCACATGTGTATGTGTCACACTGACACATGTCTGACACATGACACAGGACTAGTCTTCAACCAGAAGTGCCGGTGCTCTTAAATTAAAAACGTCAATTGATTGAGAAATCACTTTTGCGGCATACAAACATAGAATCTTTAAAACCGTGGTGATAGATTTGTAAAAAGGACTAAATTGACTGATTTTGTAGGACTAAATTGACGGAACGTTACAATATTTAGAACTAAAATGCTCACATGCTCGTTTTATTTATTACTTTCCCTTTTCTTATTCAGATGCTTATTATTATTTATATAATTGGATGGATGGTACAAAGTTTGATTGTGGTGAATTTTGGTTATTATTGTTGTATGGTGCATTAGTAACTTTTTTATTCTGTTGTTTCTGTAGACGACAATGAGAGGGTGGAAGACTTGTGATGTCGAGTATCAGTCTTACTTTGCTCTGAATGATCTATGGGAATCATTTAAGGAGTGGAGTGCTTATGGTGCTGGAGTCCCTTTACTACTTGATCAAAGGGAATCTGTAGTCCAGTACTATGTTCCGTATTTGTCAGCTATTCAGCTATATGGTCAACCTACAGAAAAGTCGAGTGCCAAGCCAAGGTATTGCTATTTCATGTGTAGAACCATTTTTGTTATATGTGCATATGTATATCATAATAATTGTTTACTTTAAGACAACACTAACTGCTGGAAGTTTAGTTGTTGATAGATGTGGCTCTTTTGTTCTTTTGCTTTGTGATTCAGTTATTTATTTGTTAAGTAAATTGTTCAAGTGGAATTTATGTTAGATTATGTTTTGTTGTTGCTGGTTGAAAATGTGAAAGAAAAAATTGAGAAGTAAATGCAACAAGAGAACTAAACACTTTGTTTTAGTCTTCATAAATTTGTATGCTTGTGATATATCTACTGATGGGTTTGTCTGTTATCAATTTTTTTTTTTTTAAAATTCAAGATCATTGTATGATTAAGACTATCCTCTTTTTTTTCGGAGGGTTTAGAGATCTAAGGAAGTGGTGGTGATTTTTGAAATCAGATGAATAAAGTGATTAGAAAGGCAGTCAAAGAAACACTGGGAAAATCGAGGGGTTTGCACCTAAGAGTGAAGATTCTTGGCTGTGTTTGTGTGATGACAAGATACAACCAAGTTAAGGTTACAAGGGATTGAAGCATGGTACTTGTGTAGAATGGGGAAATTCGAATAAATGTAGATAGCTAAATAAGAAACTAAAAAGATAATTTGAAGGTTTATTGTCATTAGGAACCAAATTAGGGGAACAAGGTATCTATAAAAAAGGGCAACCCGGTGCACTAAAGCTCCCGCATACGCAGGGTCCGGGAAGGGATCCCACCATTTGGTGTATTGTACGCAACCTTACCCTGTTTTTACACAAGAGGCTGTTTCCAGGACTGGAACAAGGTATCTATAGACTTGCTAAAAGTAGGGAATGAAAAACAAGAGACTGAAATCCAATGTTGTAAAAAGAGACACTATAGCAGAGTGGGAATGGCCATGGAGCGACACTAATCACTTGTTATCTGCAGTTTTTAGGTGCAGCAGTAGCTGCTGCAAATCGAGGCCAAATAGTGGCAAAATAGCCCTTTAGTGGCTGTTAATTGGTTAGTGTTTGTAAAGCCCTTTTGACCCTCTCTTATATCCAATTTTAAATGTTTTTAGGGCCGTTTTACCATTTCCCAATTTCAGTAAGTTTCCTTACATCTCTTCTCACTCAATGACAAAAGAAAAATAGAGACACAAGAGACGATCTGTTCTCCATTGCACTTCTACAACTGTGAAAACAAAAAATTGCATAGCGGCACTTTGTTTCCGGCGATAGAGGAGGCGTTTTCTGGTGTCAGCGACCGTATCACGTTCTGGTTCTCCACCCTTTGTTGTTGTTGTTTCTAGGTTCTTGTCCTTGTTTTTTGACGTTTGCGTATATGCAAATTGCGAAGGTCAAGCAGCCCCCTACACAATAGGCGTTCTGATAATGATTCTAATTAAAGAATCACTTGTTATTTTGAATACTTTTAGAACTTGAATTGGTAGTTAAGTTGTATTAGGTTTTGATTTTGAATGTTAATGAATGATTTTAAAGGTTAATTATAATTATTAAGTATGACCACCCCTTTAATTTTGTGTATTTTTGAATTTATGTATACTGTTGGGATTTATATTTAGTTTGTATATTGTTCGTTGGTCTTCCCAATAGCAATCATTCAGCTATCCACTATACCACTTTAGTGGTTTTGGGGTCGGGTGCTTCACGTTACTATCTAAGATTAACAACGTATCAATATGAGATGCATTAAGGATGATGACGAAAATTATTGGTCACTGAACAAGATATCAAAGATGGAAGAGTTATTTTCATACAAACATTTAAATGAAGGGAACAAGTATTCCTTGAGGTCTAACAGACTAAACACTAGAAAGGAGGATCAAAACTACTCTTACTATCGAAGAATCCAAGCATGAGGTATAGGTTGTTGGACTAGATGATATACTTCTTGAGGTATGATGGGGATAGGAAAGAAAAACATAAGAAGACTAACAAAGTCTTTTCAACAAGACTATGAGTTCTAAGAGCATGTTAATTGAATGGTGGAGAAATACTCATTCCCTATCTTCAAGAACATAAGAAATATATAAAGTTGCATAAATTATAAAGGGATTAATTTTATTAGTCATACTATGAATCTTTAGGAGAGAGTAATTGAAGGGTGATTATGACACATCACTAGAAATCAATTTGGTTTTATATCAAACTATTAAGAGAGATTTAGAGGTAAATGGTCATTTTGTAACCTTAATACACACACAGGGTGTTGTGACGTTGATTGAGTTATGTAGTTAGCCCCACCTTGCTTGGTGGTTGTAGTTGTATCTTTTGCTTCAGTTTATGTGCCTGTTGTGTTTAGTTCACATATTTGTCCAACTTGTTCAATGTCCAAGCTATTAATAAAAGACAGGTTTTGTTTCAGTGGATCTATATTCTTCAGCAGCAGTTTTATTGGGTTGCACAATAACATTTTGCTTTTTGAATTAGATTTTGAGTATCAAGTGGCAATATTGAGTTAATGCATTGAGTTGTTAAATAATCACTGAAGTTCAAGCAGTTGTGCAGCATCTCATGTTTTGATTTGTATTTTAACTGTTTAGATGTAATTGGTTGAAAAAGTTTGGCTGACCGCTGGAAGAGTGTATAAAATGTTTGTGTATGAGGTAAGTGGAGACACTGTATTTGAGGGTATGTAGAGCCCTCTTCTTATGATTGATAATGGATACGGAGCTTATCTGATCAATATTCAATATCATTCCTTTTATTGCTTCAGGGATTTCTTTATATTGTGAAGTGAAAACCAGTAGATATGTAGTAGATATCATATCATATCTCACTCCTTCCCTCTTCATTCCATACAATTTTCACCCTAACCAAGAACACTTAAATTTTTTTCGAAATATAAATTTATTGGTTGAATTTAGTCCTTGTCGCCATCGAGATTTCAGCTGAAGTAATAACATATACATTGGTATTGAATTTTGATGAACTAGTGAGTGATTCATTTTAGATCTCAATGTATTGGATAATGTAGTTTTCCTTATTTTATTTTTTATATTCTCTCTCCCCTTCTTTATGGCCACTCATTCTTGTATGTAGTCAGTGTAATACCAACTTAGTGAATTTAATTTTGCTTTTTTGATATATGATCACTTATTGTCCCTTCTTTGCAATTATAACATCTGATCAGAGTTAGGAAACGTGTCATTCATGATTTGAATCCGATAGATGCACTTGGTAGCTATTAGTTATGCATTAGCTTGTAACCAACCAGATATGATTTTCCCATGTCATTAGGTACATAAGTGAAGATAGTGATGGTGATTACTACAGAGATTCATGTAGTGAAGGAAGCAGTGATTGCGAATATGGAAAAAGGACGGAATGTTTTACAGCACAGAAAAGCAGTAAACACCTGACAAGTGGTGTCTCTTCTCAGATGAGCACACTGTCTATACATGACAAACAGAATACAGTACAAGAAGGATTTTCTAGTAGTGATGACAGTGAAACTGGGAATCCTCAAGAACTGCTTTTTCAGTATTTGGAACAAGGTCATCCTTATGGCCGTGAACCGCTGGCTGACAAGGCAATGTCTGATCTTAATTAATTTGTGGCTTCTTTACCCTTAACCTGAACAGTCCATCTTATATTGTACAATATTTGGACAGATACTAGATCTTGCACGTGACTATCCTGCCCTCATGTCGTTGAGAAGTTGTGATTTATTGCCAAACAGTTGGATGTCTGTTGCATGGTGATCTAATCCTTAACTTTTTTCCTTTTTTCCCCCCGTTTTGTATAGACATAGCAAGATTAATTTGATCTGATGCATTAGTGCTGGTTTTTTTGTTGGTTAACATTTTTTATGTCATTTTATAGGTATCCTATATATCGAATACCCACAGGCCCTACTTTAAAAGATTTAGATGCCTGCTTTCTAACCTACCATACACTCCATACACCCTTGGCAGGTAATTATAAAATTCCAAGCCTGTGTTTATCTGCAGTGGCATCTTGGCTTTATACAGCACTTATTTTGGCTCAATACTTTTAGTAGATTTACTTGTGTATTTTAATCTCATTTCCTTTTGAGTTACTCCTGCTTTTCTTCTCCAAAGTTGAATGAATGTCATATTATTTGGTCCTTAAAAGATTCTTATTGTTAATTAAGTCCTTCAACAATGCAAAGTGTGATCAAATTTGTCCTCCAAAGATTTTTTTATACCATAGTTTTATCGCTTAATAATACATTGTTATTGTGTCTGAAAAAAAACTACAGTTTTATCATTTTAGTCCCTTAAGCATGGGCAAATCAAAATTGTATCTGTCCAACAATAAGGGACCAATTTGATGATGTTTATCATAATAAAGGGATTATATCGTTGACATTAAAAAAAAATAAAGCAAAGATGCTTGTGTTTTTGGAGGATCAAAATAGGGGTTTACTCTATCCTTTATCCTATAATATCATTCAGAACTCGGAAACAAAAAACAAATTATTCCCTTTTTTCTACTAGATTAAACAATGGGCATCTTTTTCAATGACTTGTATCCATTGAATTTCATATTTTGTCTTTCACTTTACCTTTCTAACTCTTGTGAGTAACAAGTGTTTCCTCAACTTTTATAAATATAGATACCATATTCTTCTTTATGTGTTCGTGTTTGAGTGTTTTAATAAACACTATAAATTTCGTTTAGGACTGATAATATGTGATTAAGGCCCCGTTTGGATAAACAGCTTGTATAAATGCTTATAGCATTAGGGCTTATAACATTAGAGCTTACATCATAAGCTCTTATACTTGATAAGCTATTTATGTTTGGATATGTACACTAAAAAGTACTT
>Ga0315913_1005661_pt1 | contig 15142 bp, 8 predicted proteins | sample MpolsnodulesMG_FD_207736 | JGI IMG/M metagenome (GOLD analysis project Ga0315913, IMG submission 207736) | Medicago polymorpha root nodule microbial communities from Los Angeles, California, United States - small nodules | ecosystem: Host-associated > Plants > Roots > Nodule | place: USA... | reverse complement strand
CCCCAACTTCGTTTCATCCAACCATCCATATTCCGCCACGTAATCACTCACACTCTCTTCCTTTTTTTTGCTTTCTTCCCACTTGCTATGTTTCATCAAATCTAGCACCAATTCATCAACACAAAGACAAAGTAGCAGTTACTCATATGCTTAAACAAAACAGAACAATAAAATCAACTACAACAATGGACATGATGATTCCTGGTAAAATACGGAAACGAGGATGTTCATCATCAGCATCATCATCTTCCTCAGTAATTAACCACAACTACAGATTCAAACGCGCTATTCTCGTAGGTAAAAGGGGAGGCGGATCCACTACACCCGTGCCTACATGGAAACTCTTGAGCTCGCGATCTCCAGCGTCGGCGATGCGGATACTTGAATCACCGAGATATCCACCGCCACCGTCGCAATCGGGTAGTAAATCGAAGCAAGCTCCGGTATCGGCTAGGAAACTAGCGGCGACGCTTTGGGAAATGAATGAGATTCCTTCGCCTAGTGTTAAGGAAATGCGTGATCATGTGAAGATGAAAAAAGAGGTTAAAACAAAAGATAGGGGTTCAACTGCCAGGTCTATTCGTTCTGGTTCTTTGCCTCCTCATTTGTCCGATCCTTCACATACTCCTCCATCAGAGGTTTCATTTTTGTTTCTTTTCATTGTGGACCTATTATTAAATATTAAAATGACGAATATTCTGAGTCCAGATAATGTGTCTGTCTGGAAATTTGCCTTCACTTGCAAGCAATAATGTTGAGATTTAATTATGTACTATTGCATAATTTGGTTTCGAATTATTATGTATATGTGTATTTCTTCTGAGTATTGTTAATTTTTGTTTATTGTAGAGAATGGATCGATCTGGAATTGGTAATCGACATAGAAGAACTCCGAGCAATTCACACAGGTCGAGGTTAACAGAACAACATCACTATGTTGGTCCTTTGGATTCTTTTAGTAATGCCAGTGTTATGGAGGTATCTCATACAGAGTTTTTATGTTTTGGCTGTTTTGAAAATGTTGATGATTTTGTCTATTTGTTATGGGAATAGGCAACTTACATATGTAACTTAGTAGGAAATTGATTTTCTCATTGGGGATTTTTACTTGATAACTTCATGTAGAATTTTTTATTGGAGCAGATTTTCTTTTCTTAATCTTTTAAATGACTTTGTCATGTAAATTTTGTGTCCATTTCTCACTTCATTGCATCAAATAGGTGGATCCTATCATAATTTGTCAGTGTCTTATGAAAAGAAAGAAAAACGCAATTTTGACACGGCAAGAACATGAAAGGATTCATCCTCGGTGAAGCTAATTTGCTGTGCAGAAGTACAAGTCTTGAATAAATGACAAAACCCATGTAAAAATCAGCGGAAGAAATGAAAGGATGTTTGAGTTGGAAAAGAAATCATCAATAGTTTGACCTGTGTTCACTTTAGGTCATTGTTTTATAGATGGATAAATAGAATAGATGAAAATGTTCTGTTGCCAACTCCCATGTTCATTGTTGATATTCCCTGCTATTCATTGTATTTGTAATGTATCTACTAGAATTTCGATGTTATTGTTGATATTCTTCATGAAGTTGTGAATAGAAGATTTACTGAAAAAGGTTATGACATGCCAATGTGTTCTCTATTCATATCAGAATGGCTAGAGTGCATGTCAATTTTAATTTATACATTATATTGTTACTTTGAATGGCGAGTTTGATTTAGTTCTGTACTGCTTTCTTGACATGCTTGCATAATACCCTCTTAACTCTTTGATAATTTAAAATGTCTCAAAAATAACATATGATGTGCATGTCTTATAGTTGCATCTTGGTTTTCTTGCAGATTGAAACCAGATCTCGAGCACAGACCCCTGCTTCATCTACTGTGGGAGTTAAACCGCGTTTGAAAGATGTCAGTAATGCATTGACAACATCAAAAGAGCTACTTAAAATTATAAACCGCATGTGGGGTCATGAAGACCGCCCTTCTTCTAGTATGTCCCTTATATCAGCTCTGCATACTGAGCTGGAGAGGGCTCGCCTACAGGTCAATCAGCTTATCCACGAACAACGTTCAGATCTGAATGAGATAAATTATTTGATGAAGTGTTTTGCCGAAGAAAAGGCTTCTTGGAAAACCAAGGAGCGAGACATTGTTGAGGCTGCAATTGAATCTGTTGCCGGAGAACTTGATGTAGAGCGGAAGCTAAGGAGACGGTTGGAAAGCTTGAACAAGAAGCTTGGGAGAGAACTGGCTGAGACGAAAGCATCCCTTCTTAAGGTGGTGAAAGAACTTGAAACTGAGAAGAGAGAAAGAGAAATTATTGAAAAAGTATGTGATGAGTTAGCAAGAGATGTTGACGAGGATAAATCCGAGATAGATAAACAAAGGAGAGTGTCAACAAAAGCTTGTCACGAGGTAGAGAAAGAAAAGGAAATGATGCAGTTAACCGATATGTTACGCGAGGAGAGAGCTCAAAAGAAACTCTCCGAAGCAAAATATCAACATGAGGAAAAGAATGCTGCTGTTGATATGCTCAGGAATCAGCTTGAAGCTTTTCTAGGTAGCAAACAAGTAAGAGAAAAAGGACGTAGTTCCACGCACTTGAACGACGAAGAAATTTCTGCATATCTGAGCAGAAGCAGACTAGTCTCCCATCATACTGAAGATAAAGAAGATGATGGAGAGGTTGACAATGGTGTAGAGTGTCAAGAGGAATCCGGTGAAAGTGACCTGCATTCTATAGAGTTAAATATGGACAACAACAATAAAAACTATAAGTGGACCTACCCTTCTGAAAGCAGATTTGATACAAGAAAATATCCAATCGAGGAAGAAATAAAAGGTAGGAGGTCTATCTCTGGAAGAGCTTCAAGGATAAGCACATCTCTGCAGAGGAGTATATCAGATGGAGTAGAATGGGGGGACCAAGGTGATGAGAAGCTCCAAAATTCAGGAGATGGAATAGACTGGGAAAGCTTTTATGAACTGGAGAAACAAGCTCAAGGAAAAAGTTACGGCGATGAAATACAACAAAGCTATAAATCAGTGAAAGGTTTAAAGGATCAAATATTAGCTGGTTCCAGGCTTGCATCTTCGAAAGGTTATGCTAGTCCAACTAGACAATTTTCACAACCTTGGCCGTCACGAGATCCCATAAATAGCTTCCAAGAGAGACATGCTACAATGCAGGGAAATGGTCAAAAATCAAGGTTAGGGGAAGCCAGGGGTGAGGCTCATAATTTAATAAGGAAGTCTAAAAGGTGATAAAATAATAAAATCTTTTAACACTGCCTTGTTTGCCAAGCAAATACCCCTTGCTAGGAGAAACCAAAAGAAGCCTTTCTCCATTTCAAGTTTTTATATTTTGTTGATAACCATGTATGCTAAAGTTGCAGCACTCGCTGCTTAATTTTTCAGTTGACCAATACGAGCAAGTATGGTCTTGTTTGTAGAGTTCAGGACATGTGTTATAAGTATAACCAGCGAGGTTTTTTTTTTGTTTCCTTTCCTTTTCTCCTGTAATATATGCTGAGTTGCTGACGTTGACTAAGAAAACTTGGTTTTTTCTTTACCCGTTGGTGTCTTGCAATGTACTTCCTTCAATCAGATGGTTTGATTCAGACACTTTCGCCAAGTCAGTACTATTATGAAAAATAAGGTAAAAATGAAGAAGTACATGAGTTGGAAACTTCGAACTAACAGCCAATGAGGTAAAATAAGGAAGTACATGAGTTGGACTTCGTACTAAACAGCCTGATTGACTTGAGTAAATATTTTTATTTACAAGGATTTATGTAAGAAATACATTAAATGGTTTATTGTTTATTTTTTAAAATAGTAAAATATTGAAAGTAAATTTTCGTAGGTAAAAGTCATTTTGTCGTAGGTACTAGGTATAGCCCCAAGTACTTAAAAACTTAACTTTTAGTGATAGAAAATTTCTTTAGATAAACGTCATTTTACTGTAGGTATAGCCATAAGTATCTTTAGCTACGGATTTGTAATTTCTGATTAAGCTTTATACCTCCGGCTAAAAAAAGTTCAAAATAAATTTGAAATTTAATTTTAGTACATCGTGAATGTGAATTTTTTTGTATGACTAAATCAAACTGTTGGAACTTGTGTTGGGAGTCTGCTGTAATAATTTGACCGATAAGATGATGAAGATGAACATGATGAAGTGTGCACATAAATGCCAAAGATTGTTGTATATCTTGATTGTTAGGAAGATGTTGCTGCACTTGAGCCCCGAAAAGTTTAATAGTTATGCATGTAAAACTCAAAGCGCATGGGGTTACCACATTAACCTTTAGGTTCGATTCGCCCCCATCAAACATTTATGTGCACACTTCATCATGTTTATCTTCATCATCTTCTTGGTCAAGTTATTGCAGCAGACCCCAAACACAAGATCCAACACAAATCACATGTTTTCAAACGTGGCACACGGTGCTCATTAAAACAATTTTAACCCTCTTTAGAATAAAACAACTCCGTTGAAGGTTTCTCTGTTTGTTTGACAGTTGTTACGTAATCGACTTCCAACTAAAGATAACTTGCTTCATCGACGAGTCCTCCCGCCTAATTCCAATTTATGCATCGGTGGATGCGGGTGGGAGGAAAATTCTATTCATCTTTTTATGTTTTGTGAACATATTGGGAGTATATGATTTTATGTTTTTCAATGGTTTGGAATCTCTTCAACATACCCGTATGATCTTGGCGACCACTTCACTTAATTTGCAGAGTTATGAGGTAACTCTAAAAAAGTTCGGTCTTCTCATAAACTGATTTGGTTGACTTATGTTTAAGTTTTTTGGAATGAGAAGAATTATCGTACCTTCCAACATAAGGAATCTTCGATGCATCAATTAGTTGATAAAGGAAAACTTCCTTCCTTTTGTTGGTTGAAAGCAAAAAATGATCATTTAGCTTTTGATTTTCATTTTTTGTGGCTAAATCCTCTCATAGTATGGATTTTGTTTCCCAGCTTTTGTTGTCGTAACTTTATTTTTCTACTACGACCTTTGTTGAACTTTGAATTCTATCGTTGCACTCTTTATGTTGGATATAATATATTTCATTTTTTTTTTCAAAAAAAATATGACTAGATCAAAACATGGAGTTTTTAAATCTCAATTTTTTTCTATGGATATTGGAAATTTTAAATCTCAATCTATCAATCTTTTTTTCTCTTGAAATATCAATTCATTAAATAATCAATATAAAAAATTTAAAATATGTTCTAATTAAAAAAAAAAATGAAGCTTTTTACGTAAGAATTTCTCTTCCACTCCACAGCCGTCGTTTCGCAGTGATTCGCCGTCGTTTCCATGCTTTCTTCACTCCAACAACATTGTTCCTCTACTCGTTCATCTGCATGCATAGCAACCCTTCTCAAAGCTTGCAAGAGAATCCAACATCTTCAACAAGTTCACGCTTCCATCATTCAAAGAGGCCTTGAACAAGACCAGTTCCTCATTTCCAATTTCATTTCCCTCGCCAATACCATTTCCACTTCCACTCTCTCATATTCCACAGCAGTCTTCAACCGCGTTCTCAATCCGTCTACATTCCTCTGGAACACTTTCATTAGAATCCATTGTCAAAGTAGCTTATTTTCTGATACAATTTCCGCTTTTATTCGCATGAAAGCGGAAGGGGCTTTGCCTGATAGTTACACTTACCCTTCTGTGATTAAAGCATGTTCTGGTACGTGTAAGGTTTTGGTAGGAAAATCGGTTCATGGGTCGGTGTTTAGGTGTGGTTTGGATCAGGATTTGTTTGTGGGTACTACTTTGATTGATATGTATGGTAAATGTGGTGAGATTGGTGATGCTCGTAAGGTGTTTGATGAATTGTCTGAGAGAAGTGTGGTTTCTTGGACTGCTATGGTTGTTGGGTATGTTACTGCTGGGGATGTGGTTGAGGCAAAGAAGGTGTTTGATGAAATGCCTTTGAGGAATGTAGCTTCGTGGAATGCTATGATTCGGGGTTTTGTTAAGGTTGGGGATTTGAGTAGTGCTAGGGGTGTGTTTGATTCTATGCCGGAAAAGAATGTTGTTTCTTTTACGACAATGATTGATGGATATGCTAAGGCTGGTGATATGGAATCGTCGAGGTTCTTGTTTGAACAAGCTGCGGAGAAGGATGTTGTTGCCTGGTCTGCTTTGATATCCGGGTATGTTCAGAATGGTGAGGCTAATGAGGCGTTGAAGGTCTTTCTTGAGATGGAATCAATGAACGTGATACCTGATGAGTTCGTATTGGTTGGTTTGATGTCGGCTGCTTCTCAGTTGGGTGACTTAAAATTGGCTCAACGGGTTGATTCTTATGTAGGCAACAACTCTATCGATCTTCAGCAAGACCATGTGATTTCAGCACTTGTGGATATGAATGCGAAGTGTGGAAACATGGAGAGGGCGCTGAAATTGTTCCGAGAAATGCCTAAGAGAGATTTAGTCTCGTATTGTTCAATGATTCATGGGTTTTCAATTCACGGGCATGGGGAAGATGCTGTGAATCTATTTAATAGGATGCTGATGGAAGGGATAGTTCCAGATGAGGCGGCATTCACAATTGTCCTGACAGCTTGTAGTCATTCAGGGCTCGTTGATAAGGGTTGGAAATACTTCAACTCCATGGAGGAAAATTATGGCATTAGTCCTACACCTGATCACTTTGCATGTATGGTTGATCTTCTAGGCCGGTCTGGGCAATTAAGGGATGCTTATGAACTTATAAAATCAATGCATATAGAACCTAATGCTGGTGCCTGGGGTGCACTTATTGGAGCATGTAAACTACATGGTGATACAGAGTTAGGAGAGATTGTTGCTAATCGACTTTTTGAACTCGAGCCTCAAAATGCTGCTAATTACGTGCTGCTGTCTAACATCTATGCAGCAGCTGGGCGATGGAAAGATGTTTCCCTTGTGAGAAGTAAGATGAAGGAAAGAGGAGTGTGCAAGATACCTGGTTGCAGTAAACTTTAGTACAATGCTGAATTATTTGTGGTTCCATGTATGAAGTTCTGAATGTACAGAACATGGAAATCGGTATGAGTTCTTGTCCAGTTGATCTTGAAGCTCAGCAGTTATTTCATGGTAGGTAAATTGCAAATTCGTTGATGGTATATAAGTTTATTGCCGTTTATCACTAACTGTTGGATATGATTTTAACATGAAAGAACATGAGAGGGTCCATTCTCATTGAAGTTAATTTATGTTTTCTTCTATGTTACTTTGGATTCAGGTTTTAATTTCATTTATATCGTTTTTAGGGGTTGAACCTATCCTTGTTTATAATTTTTCAGTATTTCTTTGACCACAGGATATTAAGAGCTTTTTGCAATTTACAGTGAAAATGCTGTGTATGTCAACTGTCAAGGATTTGTGTTGATGCCCTTACCGTTCATTATATTTCTAATACATCTACTAGAAGTTTGATGATGTTGGTTACAAATTAATATAATTTCTTCATGATTGTGGATTGAAGATTTACTGAAACAGATTGTAAAATGTCAATGAGCTCTCTGTTTATACTAGAATGGCCAAACTGCATATCAAAGTCAATTTATACTCTTTTATTTTTTTGTTTCTTTAAATGGAGGGCTGTTCATTTAGTTATTTCTTTCTTTTATAACATGGTTACGTAATTTCCTATTAACTGCGTATCAAATGTTTTAATCTATTAGTAAAAATTATAAAAATAATATTTCTAAAAAGTGAAGTTCAAAATAAGTAACTCAAGACAAGTTTTTTACATGTCTTAAGCACTCCATACCTTGAACCGCACACTGTTTCAAATGTCTTTGCTGACTCTGTACGTTTTTGTGTTTCCTTTTAAGGTTTTCTTCCACCTCAGTTGGTGGTATTTTACTGTTGCTTTTACTGCCTTGAGAGAGTCACTGCTATTGCTACAGTTGTTTATGAAGCTTCACTTGTAGCTAATTAAGACAGTGAAGCTAATGCCTTGTTAGGGCAGAAAGCGAGCCTTGACAATCAAATCACAACTTCCTTGTCTTCTTGGATTACTGGTACCAATCCTTGTACATGGAAAGGATTCAATGTGATCAATCCCAGTCTATTATCACAATAGATATCATCGCAATAAAGATCTGAAGTAGCATTGAAGCAGGTTGGCACGTATCATTTAAATTTCTATTGTCATCATCTATTTGAATAATATTTTTCTGTTTCTTTCTATCATCATCTCCTTCTGATATCCTGTTTGTCTTTTCTGTTTTGGCAGCCCAGTTTTATATGGTGACGATAACATCAAACTATTCACTTATTGGACAATGGATTCTCAATTCGATTTGCCCCGTTTTGTTCTCTCTTTTAATTCATTATAACTTGTTTAATTACTTTGATAGATTGATGCATGTCAAGCAATGGGTTGGTATAATCTCCCTTGCTCTGGCTATATTCAAATTAACAATGATATAGGTCTGGGTGTAAAGCATCTTCCCACTTTCTAACCATGCTTCTTCCCAATAGGGGGTATAACTTTAAGCATCCTGGTTTGTGAGGTACACATTTTTTATCCTTTTATAATATTGTCTTTTGTTGTAAGACATCATGGAAAGAAACTATGCCCCACACTTAATAAACACTAAAATTGTATCAATGAAATTGTTATGTACAAGCACACACACCATTTTTAATTGTTATATTTTGATATTGATTTTATTATTCCGTCTTTTTTATTTTTGCTTCCTTGTTTTTTTTCCTGATTAGGATTGAATCATGTTTGTATCTTTTGATGGCTCTACTATTGTCTCTGTCTGGTGCCAATTCAGTATTTTTGCCCCTTTTATTGTCATGTATCAAGCACACACACCATTTTTAATTGTAATATTTTTATTTGAACATATTAATCAGTTCATCTTTATTTGATTTGCAACTGTAGCACCAAGAACATTTTGAGACCCACTCCCTGTAGATGGTTGAAGACTATGGAACCCACTTAAAACATTACACTACAGAGACCACACAGTTAAGCTTGTCAAAGAGAAAAAGAAGAAACAGAGTCGCAAGGAAGAGGAGTCAAGGGGAAGCCGTCACAGGGAGGAGATGATGCAAATGAAGGAACAATCGGCGTCGTATCACAGAGGAGAGATCAGCGATGAAAGGGAGGGAGATAGAAAGATGCAAAGGTTTCTTTTGTTTGTGGGTAGTGAGGAGGGAGATCAAAGGGTTTTGTTTGTTTTACAAAACTGGATTTTCCCAAAAGAAATCCAACCCGAGGATAAGAGACTCCATTCAATACAGTGGCCCAACACAGAGGCTGTACGGTTCAACGGTTCAACCGCAAAACACATGATCTTGATTACCGACTCCTTGGCAAAGGATCGTAAGAGCGACCCAACACTCGATCCTGATTACATTGCATAGACTGGCCTCTCATCTGAGGCTACCACGCACATCACCCTAAGTAAGGGAGAAAATACCTCTCATGCAATTCATAACATTTTTCCGAAACACCTTATCCTTAACCACCTTTTCCACAATGATCCCATCTTTACTCATTGCAAGTTTACAAGACTTCCACTTTGTCATGCAAACACCCTAATGTCAAGTAAGATGCGGAAAAGCGAGTCATTGCAGGTTAAATCAAATAGTTTCTATAGTAAATTTGTGCAATAAAAGAATATCATCTTGTGTAAATGAATGTTGTGATCTTTTTTATGGCGAGCAATCATATCTTTGTGGAGAGATCTTGCTCTCAAAATTTTCCAACATTAAGTCGATTCAATGAACTGTGCATGGTGTCCAATACAACTTCTCCCACTTTTGCATCAACAATTACCCATCACCTTTGTAATTTGCTGCGTTATCCATAAAAATTGGGACAAGTTCTTTACCAACCTCTACAACAATATCATCTATCATCTTAAAAACATTGTCGGCAGTTTTTGCAAGACTTCTTAAAAATGGCTCGCTTGCGAGTATTTATTCACCAAAAAGTTCAGTATAGTTCTTCAACTTTTGGTCCAACCGTCGGTCATTATGGTGTACTCTAATTTCTTCTTATCCCATGTTCTTCCCAATCCTCATTGATTTTACCAACATAATAATCCAAATATTTCACTCAAAAATCATGATTTGACGGTGACTTAAATCCGTGACCAAGTTTAGCAACATATTTAATGGTATAATATTGTTGCAAGACAGACTTGGTTTTTTTAAAAAAAAAAATCTATTCTGACTCTTAAAGAGCCCACATTTCAGCAGAGTTAAACAACAGTTTTTTTCCCACTGCAAACTCGCGATTTCAACCACAACCACGCTGCGTACCTCTAGCAATCCTATCTGTATTGCAGTAAATAACCATGGCCGTTGTTTATATGTTTTTAAGATACAATGAGGCGGCACGCGATCTTGACTAAAAATATTATATTTTGAACACGGGACACTTACCATATTCAATCGATGCAACATAACCGTTGCATAATTGACTTACATCTTTCCGTTCAATATAGCCACCCTCCTGCATCAGTTTGCATTAGGACTATGCACTCATATGCATGCCTCCGTTTGAGTTTTTCATTTATATTAACAATTATAATGTTTTATATAGGGTGTGGATGGTGGAGGTGCCAATAACAGTTAATGATGTGTATTTTCATGACTCTGAATTAATAAAGTTCTGCCAATTAAATTGGTGTTGTTGGTATTGTTTAAAATTGACAGAGTATTGATTAAGTACACTATATAGTAGTATACCGTTATCGCAATATTTCTTTTAGAAAATTATTGTAACTATCATTAGTATTTTATATACCAAAATTTGTGAAAAAAAAAAAAAAAAAGTATTTTATATACCAAAATATACTTGGTTAACCAAGAGCATTTGAATGAGATGATAACGAGTCTTCTTCTCTCTTAACTAGAGGGGAGTTCGAATTCAACCCTAAAAATGTAGCCATGTTAAATCTTATTGCGGCTCTCCCTCTTGAGAAATTAGTTTCTGTAATGCAAAAGATACTCATTCACACCCAAAAAAATATATACTTGTTATTATTTCAGATTAGATGACTGTTGTACGTGCTAAGATTCCAACTTAATATTCTTGATCCATAGTTGGAGCTATCTTCGGCGTATTACATTGAGTTGCCGGCTACAACGTGGATCAAGACCCACACCCAAACAAATACTGTTGGAGTTTGTGATTAATTGTATTTATTTACATAAAATATTTGTATTACCTTTGTATCTGTACATCTTTGTTTTTTTCAATTTAACTGGACTTCTTTGTTAATATATTGCATCATATGGATTTCATGGATGAAACAAAAGATATGAAAAAGAGTGAATAATTTCTTAATATACGGACGGCTATTTCCATGTGACTTTTGCCTGCCTATTGGTTGCTATTAATTAAGCTCGTTTTCACATTCTAACATACTGTTCTTTCCTCTCATTTTCTCAGATTTCTCTCTCTTTTTTATAGATCATGGCAAGTTCGAGCCCTGCCGCAGTCAACAAAAGGTATGCTTCGTGATCTCAACAATTTACTTTTGTGTATGATTCTAAGTGTCACATTTAAAATATTTGTATATCATATAGAATACGTGAATTCTGTATGAATATTTGTGAGCCTGTAAAGAGATTACACTACTGTGTTTATGTGTTTATAATGGTGTTACAATAAATACATTGAATAAACACTAAAAAGTTGTATAATATATATACTTTTTTTTTTTGAAGAAAAGAAATATATACATATTTATAATTCTAACATTTCATATTATTTGCCATTTTAGAGTACGAATGAAATGTTAATTACCTTTCTCCATTATTATACTCTTATTTACTAGATCTCAATTTGCATAACTACTCTACTAACTACTACTGCTATATTAATAACGATACTCTAGCTAATGAAGTTCATTTTTTTTGGTGGTGACCGGGTTCGAACCCCAGACCTTGCATATATTATGCATTGTTCATATCAACTGAGTTAAGCTCACGAGGACAAGTTCATTTTCATATCAAGTAGTATAGTGACTAAAAATTCACCACCATATTTATGTGAGGATTTCAGGATTTGAACTTCGACCCTTGCATATCGTAATGTTTTTACCAACCATGGCTGACAGGGAAGTCAATGAGGTTCACTTTATCATAGAAATTAGTGCACTCAATCATTTTATCAAGAGATATGCATAACTTTAACAACACTTAATATCAGATAGAGAGAATGGAAAACACTGTGATTTAGTTTCAGCCAAAAAAAACTTCAAACTTAGGTAGGTATAATTTGGTATATATTGTTGTTTAGAGTCATAGGAATCAAATTGTGTTTAGAAATATGGATTTTGATATCATTCATTCGTTGGATATATTGGAAATTTTATACAGCAAATGGTTATGCTTATTGCTAAATCAGATGCAATAATTTTATTTTTTAAAATTTTGATACCATATGCTCTAAAAATAGCATAACGAAAATTATTAAAATTTTAAAGTTGAATTACAAACTAAAATTTGATACAAAAAAAGTGAAATTAGTAATAGTTTGACGTTTCAAACAAATTTTATATTTTTCCGACTAATTCAAATTTTTCTAGTAATATTTGTTTAGTGTTTCATGATTTTTTTTTTGAAGGGTTTCATGATTTTTGTATTATAAAAAAGAAGATAATAATTAATAATAAGATTGTACATTTAGATTCATCTAAAATAGACATCAACACTCAATAACATGAATTGTGTATGAATTTAGGCCTAACAACTCTTTTCTTCTATGCAGACTAGAAGGAAAAGTGGCCTTGATAACCGGTGGAGCTAGTGGAATTGGCAAACGCACTGCAGAAATTTTTGTCCAACAAGGAGCCAAAGTAGTGATCGCCGACATCCAAGATGAACTTGGACATTCGGTTGCTCAAACCATAGGACCATCAACATGTATATATGTACATTGTGATGTCACTGATGAGAGCCAAATAAAAAATGCCGTGGACACAACCGTACAAACATATGGAAAACTTGACATCATGTTCAACAATGCTGGCATAGGTGGACCTAACAACTCTCGGATCATTGACAACGATAAAGCAGATTTTGAACGCGTATTAAGCGTCAACGTGACAGGTGTTTTCCTCGGCATCAAGCACGCAGCACAAGCCATGATCCCAGCTCGCACTGGTAGCATCATAAGTACTTCTAGCATAAGCTCTTATGTTGGTGGTGCTGCCTCACATGCTTATTGTTGTGCAAAGCATGCTGTGGTTGGTTTAACTAAAAATGCAGCAGTTGAACTTGGACAATTTGGGATTAGAGTTAATTGTGTGTCTCCTTATGCTCTTGCAACTCCTTTAGCAACACAATTTGTTGGATGTAATGATGGTGAGCTTGAAACTACCATGAACATGTTGGCTAATCTGAAGGGCGTGACTTTGAAAACTGATGATGTGGCAAATGCAGCACTTTATTTTGCTAGTGACGAATCGAGGTATGTGAGTGGCCATAATTTGCTCATAGATGGAGGATTTAGCATTGTTAATCCATCCTTTCACATGTTTCAGTATTCAGATTCTTGATTTTGTTTACTACCACGAAGCAATAATAGTTATGAAGAAGTTAGAATAAGGGATCATCTTGGCTTTGATTGTAATATTGTACTGTTGCTACAAATGTTTAGGATTCTTGTGTAACTTCTTATGTTTGGGCTTGTACCTATAAGTCTTTGAGAACGTCGAATTACTTTTCTATTCAGGGTCGATCCTAGCTACAAGTGACTTCGTTTATATAAATCATTTAGACCTCTATTTAGGTGTGGCAATGTGCGGGCTAGGGGAAGATTTTGCCTCCCTCACTCCCACCCCCGATTTCTTAAAAAAAAGTAAAAGAAGTGAAATTAAGCTGAGAACAACAAGCAAACGAATTCCCCTGATCTAAATGTAGGTCCGTCGAAAATAGTTGAATAACAAGCAGACGAATTCCCCTAATCTAAATGTAGGTCGGTCGAGTAGACAATAATTGAATGCGAGACAACCGAGTCTTTCTCAAATCAACAGAGGTAAGTAAAAGGAAGATCACCTTCAGAACCCCAAGAATGGCAGTGATATTTAGCTTCCTTCGGGAAGTCATAAACCAAAGAAGAATTTCCAAATTTCTTATACTTCCTTGACAGAAAATCATAACAAAGGGTCACCCTGTCTAGCACCTCTCTTACAATTTATAACACCAACATTTTTACCATTCATTACGAAAGAAAGTTTACCTGAATGAATAATAGTGAAAATCCAAGAACAAAAATGACTAAATCAAAGCTCAATAAGAAAAATCCAATCTAAGGTGTCAAAAAATCTGGATATATCAATCTTGATAGCAACATTCCCTCCAAAGTTCTTTTGATCCTACATGTTTATAACCTCAGAAGGTGCACACACCCATAAATATGCTTGTCTTTTACAAAGTAAGTCGGTGATAAATAGCGGTGTTGAATGATCTGAGTTATCTCCGATTATTTAAATAAACGTGAGCTCCATTTGAAAAGAGAAAGACAAAAATAATTTAGTGTATTAAATATTTTTGATTTTTTAATGTCTTCAAAATTTTCTTAAATTTATTTGTATTTTATCTTTTCAAATAATCCATCTAATCATTTTTAGAAATAAACAAGATATCGACGTGCTAGCTGAATTTGGGAACACTTGAAATTAGAAAATGATGAAGAATGACGGTTTGCCTAAGTTTCTCCTGAAAATAATTTCGGTTAGTAGCACTAATTCTGTTGTACAGTTGACTAATTGGTATCTGTCATTTATCAGTTGTTAATTGTTATAATGAATATCAACCACTTAAAATTTTGTCAGTTTGGGGATATTTGCTCATTAAATTATCTACTTATAAATTGAAGTTCCTCTGTATCAATTTAGAACAAGTATATTATAGAGTTATTGAATTCTCTATAGTTGAGAGCAAATCCTCTTCCATGGCTTCAATTGCCAAAAGGTATATTATAGAGTAGTTCTTTAAACTTTATATTTGTATGAACCAAATCTGAAATAATTAATAGTATTAGTAAATTGAATATTTGCGCAGGCTTGAAGGTAAAGTAGCAATAATCACAGGAGGTGCTAGTGGCATTGGTGCAGCTACTGCTAAACTATTTGTTCAACATGGCG
>Ga0315913_1005660_pt1 | contig 15143 bp, 10 predicted proteins | sample MpolsnodulesMG_FD_207736 | JGI IMG/M metagenome (GOLD analysis project Ga0315913, IMG submission 207736) | Medicago polymorpha root nodule microbial communities from Los Angeles, California, United States - small nodules | ecosystem: Host-associated > Plants > Roots > Nodule | place: USA... | reverse complement strand
TATCCATCTATTGTGGTTTGAGATTAACTTGTTTATTGGATCCTGATTTGTGTGTTTGAGTGTTTCAAAATCAATCAACCATTTTGTTCATATGATGTAAATGGTATATGTATTCCGTGTTCCTTTTCAGCTGTGAAATAATTTTAGCTTTGAAGCTACTTAGGGGGTTAATTAATGGCTTCAAGGCTACATCCATTAATCCGCTGCATCTGTTTGCCCATTTGTTTTAGCTTTTGTAAGGTTTCGGGCAGGATTTTAGTGGAAGCAAGAATAACTTAATTAGGTAAAATATGCATTAGGAAATGTTTTTCTTCAATTGCTTATGCTGAAACAAAATGGTGATGGGTTATACAAACGTTGAGACCAAGATGCATTTGTTAGTTTTATACTTGATCCGTTTTTACCAAAAGTAAAATTATTGTCGTTGACATGGAGACCAATATGCATTTGTTTGTTTTATATATCATACTTACTTGATTGGTATTTATGAAAAGTAAATAATTGCCGTTGACAATTAGCGGCGCGTGCAAGATGGGGTGTGATTAATCGTAAACAACACGACAAAATTCATTCCAAAAGGAAAATCAATGATGAGCGCCTATTACTGTTTGATATCCTTGCAATCATTGATTAGTTTATCCTCTTGTATGGAGCAGTTTTTTTCCATTTTGGCACTGTCTTAACACACATATTTTATTGATTTTGCACGTGACTTTAGGTGCTTTTCATGTTATAATGCACACGTCACATATTTTACTTGTCGCTTAGTGCCGGTCAGTGTTGTCAAATAGTGGATATAGCAGCTCAATAGCATAGAAGAATTGGAACAAATAGCTATTGTTCCGCAATCCTCTATTTAGTACAAAGTGTTGTCAAATAGGCATAGCCGCTATTGCGAAGCTATAAAACGGTAGCATAGCAGAATTCGAACAAAACACTTTTTTTTGCAATCATTGATTAGTCTGTGCTCTTGTAAGGAATCTTGGATGGAGCAGTTATTTTCCATTCCGACACTGTCTTAACAAGCGTAATTTATTGATTTTACATTTGACTTTAGATGCTTTCTACGATACACGTAACTTGTCGTTTGTGTAGTGCCGTTCATTGTTGTCAAATAGGGAATATATCAGCGCTATATCATAGCAGAATTTGAGCAAATAGCTATTGTTCTGTGATCCGCTATTTAGTACAAAGTGTTGTCAAATAGCCGCCATTGTGGTGCTATAGCACGGTAGCATAGCAGAATTTGAACAGAACGCTATTTTTTGCACTACGCAATTGTTATCACTGGTGCCGGATGATAGAATGTTTTTTGCAATTGAATTAAAAAATTTGGCATGACAAAATTCTGTCCAAAAGGAAAATCAATGATGCGCGCTTTGTTTTTTTTACTTAATGAAGAGCGCCTGTTTCTGTTCGATATTCTTGCAATCATTGATTAGTTTATCCTCTTGCAAGGAGTCTTGAATGGAGCAGTTATTTTCCATTCAGACACTGTCTTAACATGCGTATTTTATTGATTTTGCACGTGACTTTTAAGTACTTTTTATGTTATAATGCACACGTCATATATTTTACTTGTCGCTTAGTGCCGGTCAGTGTTGTCAAATAGTGGATATATCAGCTCAATAGCATAGAAGAATTGGAATAAATAGTTATTGTTCCGTGATCCTCTATTTAGTACAAAGTGTTGTCAAATAGGCATAGCCGCTATTGCGAAATAAAATGGTAGCATAGCAGAATTTGAACGAAACACTTTTTTTTGCAATCATCGATTAGTTTGTCCCCTTGTAAGGAATCTTCGATGGAGCAGTTATTTTCCATTCCGACACTGTCTTAACATGCGTAATTTATTACATTTGACTTTAGATGCTTTTTATGATACACTTAACTTGTCGTTTGTGTAGTGCCGGTCAGTGTTGTCAAATAGCGGATATAGCAGCGCTATATCATAGCAGAATTTGAGCAAATAGCTATTGTTCTGCGATCCGCTATTCAGTACAAACTGTTCTCAAATAGCCGCTATTGTTCCGCGATCCGCTATTTAGTACAAAGTGTTGTCAAATAGCCGCTATTGTGGTGCTATAGCACGGTAGCATAGCAGAATTTGAACAAAACGCTATTTTTTGCACTACGCGATTGTTATCTCTGGTGCCGGATGATAGAATGTTTTTCTGTAATTAAATTAAAAAGTTTGACACAAGAAAATTCTGTCCAAAAGGAAAATCAATGATGAGCGCTTTTTTTTTTTTACTTAATGAAGAGCGCCTGTTTCTGTTCGATGTTCTTGCAATCATTGATTAGTTTATCCTCTTGCAAGGAATCTTGGATGGAGCAGTTATTTTCCATTCAGACACTGTCTTAACATGCGTATTTTATTGATTTTCCGTTTGACTTTAGATACTTTTTACGATATGCCAAACATGACACTTGTCACTTGTGTAGTGCCGGTCTGTGTTATCAAATAGCTGATATAGTGGCGCTATAGCATAGCAGAATTTGGAACAAATAGCTATTGTTCCGCGATCCTCTATTTAGTACAAAGTGTTGTCAAATAGCCGCTATTGCGGTGCTATATCATTGTAGCATAGCGGAATTCGAACAAAATGCTGTTTTTTGCGATCTGCGATTGACTACACTTGTGCCGGTTGATAGACGCTGGTTTTCTTTACAGAAGGATTGCTACTTTTTGTTTTGTAGTTTTAGCGACAAAAGGGAAAAGTGTGTTCATTCTTGGGTCATATAAGTCTATAGGGTGTCTTATATTTTAGGGGCTGGATGCAGGACAAAATGGGTGTCCAATTATCTTCATGAGTAGAAATACCAAAACTCGTTAGCATTAGAAATTCTTCTTTTAATTGGCATTTTGGTTTGCCTAATGTAATTATTTTGTAGGTGGTTGCAATCAGGGATATAGTGCCACCACCTCAGAGGGAGGTATTCAATGATGTTTACATTGCATATGAGCTAATGGACACTGACCTTCACCAAATCATTCGATCAAATCAAGCACTATCGGAGGAGCACTGTCAGGTATACATTTAAATAAACCACCCCTTTTAAAATATACCTATTTATCGCGGAGTTTATTAAATCTTATCCATGACACCATTATAAGCCCCTTTTTTTGCTTCTTCTGCAGTACTTTCTGTACCAAATCCTTCGTGGTTTGAAGTACATACATTCTGCAAATGTTCTGCATAGGGACTTAAAACCCAGCAACCTTCTCCTGAACGCCAACTGTGACTTAAAGATTTGTGATTTTGGACTGGCCCGTGTAACCTCTGAAACCGATTTTATGACTGAATATGTTGTTACTAGATGGTACCGTGCACCAGAGCTTCTGTTAAACTCTTCTGATTATACAGCAGCAATTGATGTATGGTCTGTTGGTTGTATTTTCATGGAACTGATGGATCGGAAGCCTTTGTTTCCTGGCAGAGATCACGTGCATCAGCTGCGTCTACTCATGGAGGTAACTTCTTTATCCGTCTTTGGTGTTTGAAGAAGTTCAAGAATTATTGATTTCATTAGCTTTTGTAGTTCAAATGATTAACCTGCTGATTTTGAAACCAACACATTAAATTTCAGGTTAGATTATTCTTGAGTACCATAATAATATTTAACCTGTCAATTCATAATAATTACGCAAGATTATTCTTGAGTACCATAATGATTAACCTGTCAATTCAACGCAGTATCATTCTTGAGTATAATAATAATTATTCAGGTTAGATTTCATTAAATTATGTCAATTCTTGAGTACCATCAGATCCTTTTGTTGAAATATCGTCATTGTTAGCCTTGATACTATTTGATTTGACGTTTATTTTGTTTTATTTCAATTCCTTAAATCACTCATTAATTTATGAAGTGTCTTTATACACTCTCTCCTATAAAAGGAGCACCATTCTCATTGGAATAAATAAGTTGTGTAGTTACAGAATATTTCAACACCTTCATTCTAACCTATGTTTTTAATGGCGCCGCACTCACGGAGTAACAATGACATTTGGTGCAACACTCTTTAGTAGCTATTCACCTTCAACAGTTGCAGTGTTAGCGGCCGCAAACCGCGGCTGCGTTTCCATAGTAGAAGACTTTCCGGTCACAATCTGCGGTTTTCAGACCACCATCCTTATCTATTGAGAAGAAACGAAAAAGAAAGAAGTAATGTAGTATGAGGAAGAAAACATGGAGGGGCACTGCAGACAGTGTGGAGGCGGTGACTAATACACATCTATTGGGGATGATGTTTTATATTTAGGGTTTAGAGAATGGACGTTGTAGCTTTAGGTTTTGTTTCACATAATGGACTTTTTATAAACCACACAATGGGCCAAGTATGTTCGTAATGTCTAACAAATGTTTACTGTGGTAATAGAGTATAATAAACTTCAAATTCAAATTAAACTGAACAAAAATACTTTAAAATGTCTAATAAAAATAAAGAACTGAAACTATAAAGAAAATTATTCATATACATACATAGTATAATTTAAAATAAATTATTAAATGTCAGTTAATTGAATTATTAAGTATAATTGTCCCTTTAATTTTGTATATTTTTCTATTTTTGAGTATTTATGCATCTTTTTGGAGTTTATTTATTTTTTGACAAAATCTTGTTGGAATTTATGTTCACTCCGTTATTTGGGATTTACAACATAGTTCAATGCTTCATATTTTACAGTTGATCGGTACCCCATCAGAAGATGATTTGGGGTTTCTCAATGAAAATGCTAAGAGATACATTAGGCAACTACCTCCTTACCGCCGTCAATCTTTCCAAGAAAAGTTTCCGCAAGTCCATCCTGAAGCTATAGATCTTGTTGAAAAAATGTTAACTTTTGATCCTAGAAAAAGAATTACTGGTAAGTTCTCATTGCCTGAGGCTCTGTATTGATGGTTATAGATATAATGATGTCCATATGCATACTTCATGATTTTCATAGTTTCTGGCATCGTCAGTTCTTATTAAATGTTGTCTATTCAGTTCATCTATTATCGGTTGATAATTTGCATCTACATGCTGCATCTGAATGCTTTTGTTTTTGCTTTTGGGATGCCCAATTTATACTGATTTTATATTCTTCAGAAATCGGTTGTTTATGATTTCATCTGTTAAACGTATTCTATTTCTATCAATATGCGACATTGCAAACCTATTTCTTTGCTTACCTTTGGTTAGAATCAATGAATGTGATGTAAGTTTAGTTCGTTGGTCTTTTTACAGTTTTCCTTGCACCTATTAATCGTGAAGAATGAAAAGCATAGTCACATACGTAGAGAAATTTTTGATAGTGTTGAAAATGAAAAGAACCTATAAACTTTAAAAAGATGAAGACACGTAGAGAGCAATTATAACTTCTATATCTTAAGGCGTTTTCAATTTTTTGGATATACAATAGTATAGCTTTTGTAATGTCTCATTAAGCTAAGTAAATGATCATGTTCCCTTAGTTGAAATTTTTGGATCAAGAGAGTTTTGGAAGTACCCAACTTATGAAATGCAGTCATCTTGTCAATCCATCAATATCTATTGTTGATATATTTAACTGAAAAAATTGTTTTCTTATTTGCATGGAGATTTTTATTTGTTTCAAGTCTTTGCTTCGCTTTCAAAGAGAATAGAAACTACTACATCCATTTTTTCCTGTCGTGCACACACAGGAGCTTTGTTCAAGCAAAGCACAAACAAGAATATTATCTTATTTTGATGAAATTGCACTCACCTCCCCTGACTTATGATGTTTAAGTAACATATAAAATTATGGGGGGTAAAAAAGATTTGAGTGAAGTTGTGTGCAGTTTCTTCAACAAATAAGGGTATGGGTTTTAATTTGAAAAATATTGTCTTTGTTATTTAAGCACACCTCAAGGAGGTTAGTGCACTTTCCATATCTATTTTCAACTACAAGAGACTTCGCAGCATGTTTGTCAAACAATGCTTCCTAATTACACATTCTAGACTATAATGATTTTATTATGTCCTATTAGGGGTTTAGTTTCCAATTATAAGCATTAATTGTAACAGTGTCAAGAGTGCCAGGATTAACATGTAAATGAAAATGCTTCATACTGTCTTATACATAAGCATTGGCACCTGCGTTGAAATGCTTAAAATACAAGCCTTGTTTCATGTTCTTACATTCTTTCATTGACATTGTTTTTGCAGTGGAAGATGCACTGGCACACCCCTACTTGACATCTCTGCATGACATCAGTGATGAACCTGTGTGCATGACTCCCTTCAGCTTTGACTTTGAACAGCATGCGTTGACCGAGGAACAGATGAAAGAACTGATATACAGAGAGGCTCTAGCATTTAACCCTGAGTACCAGCAGTAGTGTAGTAGTGGTAATGATGGTAATGTTATCATTGGATTTGGAATTTGTTATGTTTGTTTCCCATAGGTCAAGAGATTTATGTGTATATATATCATCATATCTATCATCTGAAACCAGATGAACTTGGAATTTAATTATTTTGTTATAGGCTTGATTGGTAGACTCACTGGAAAACAATCATAAGGTGTTTTTTGTATTTTGTATTGACTTATTTGTTTCAAATTATTCTCCTATTCATTGGCTTCAGCTGCAGCCAACTTCTGATAAAAACTTTTTCTTATGGATGTGTGTATTTATGGGGTTGATTCTTTTTTTTCTTTCTTTCTGTTAAAGGCCGTTTTGTTCTGATATAAATATAATGATAAAAAAAAGATTGAACATGTTTTTATTTGAATAGTAAAAACCAGTTTAATTTGTGAAGTGAAAAGGATGGTGGTGGTCTGTGGATTGACAAACTAAAAACCAGTGCAATAAGATTTTAAATTGATTTTTTTTATTGGAAATCTTTGTTTTTATGAAACTCTTATTTTCAGATTTTTAATTTGAGAAATGATATTTGTACTGTCATTTTGGAACAACTCTCGCATATTCTCATTGTTCTCTCCCTCTATTATCGTTGACAATTATTAAACATGAGTCCTATTATAGGAAAATTTAAACTTCTTGTCTTAAGGACAAGATACACGATTTTGATACACGGTTTCAAGTTTTCAAGTTGAATCATCTGCAATCTTCACCTTTCTATCTCAAAATACTTTCAACAAGCTTCAAGATTGCCCAAATCTCCTCAATTCTCCTTCAAGTTTCTTGCCTCATACTAATATTCAGCTAGGCGTCCACTTGATTATAACATGACTTAAAATTTCGTTTGTTTTACACATGCGTGAGTTAACTCACGCTGGTATAAAACCATTCAATTTTTCACTTTTTTGTACTATTATGCACATGACAATAAACCAAGTCACACATGATACACTTTTTCTCCCACTGTCACACATATTCATTATACTCGTTGGTTGTCAAATCTATCACTTCTTTTATTAAATTCAAGTCAAGCATGGTTGTAAATGACTAAGAAAAGTGAATGGTATGCATCATAGTATTTTATTAATATGATTAACTCCACCCACACATATGCCCATATGCAGATAGTTCAAAAAAGTGAAAAATTGAATGGTTTTATACCGGCGTGAGTTAACTCACGCAGGTGTTAATTCCTACGTGAGTTAACTCACGCGGCACGCGGCGTGACTTAAGTCACATATGTGTAAAACAAACGAAATTTTAAGTCATGTTAATTTTACACTTGCGTTAGTTAACTAACGCATGGATATTTTGGTCAGTTTGGCTGGGTGGGAGCGAAATGTGAAGGGGGAAGAGCAGAAATCATGGAGGAATTTGTTGAAAATCCAACGTGGGAGGGGAAGAGCTCCAGGGTGAAAGGGAAAGGAGAGAGGAAGAAAAATCTGATTTTTTCTTTCTTTCTTGCCCCTTGGTGCTTAATGTTTATATAGTATCCCTGCACTTTTACCACTGTGTCCTTCCTTCTCACTTTCGGCTCGTTCTTCGAGTCCTGCTTCTCCCTTCCTCCTCTCCCCGTTCGTTCTACCGTCCAAAACTAGAATGCCAATAAGGCTAACGGATTTACTATAAAACCCCTCACTTATGGTAATTTGACTAATAAGACCCTCTTTCTTCATAAACTTTAATTTAATTAATCGCCATTTTTCTTAAAAGTATTAAATTTAAAATTAATTTTATCTCCAACACTAATTAAGATTGGGTTGTAACAACGAGAGAAGAAAAGGTTGTCTTAATATAGATCCTTTTTTTTTTTTGGCAGATCCGGAAGAAAAAAAATTGATCCTAAGATACTTTTTATCAATACATACAATGCAATTAGGTGGGAGAAAAACCAATTATTTTCCAATGTAGGAGTTTATAACATTAAGTTAAACAATGCAAGCATAGTAAAATTTGTAAACATTAGAAAGAAAGAAAAAAATAGTACAAGAGAGTAGCAAAACAAAGCTAAAACTACTCAACGTAGTGAGATTACCTTGTTTTTATCTCTTGAGCAGAATTTTGCCTCGTTGTTCTCTTGTGCACAATTTTTTAATAGTGTTAAATAAACTTGAGTGATGGTAATAAACTATTATCAAAATAGGTTCATCAAATACTTTAATGAGAAAAACAAAGGAAACATGAGGAATGAAAGTATGTAAATTTAGGGCAAAATGGTTCCAAGGGTGAAGATACACCAAAATAGGTAGGAGTAATCGATGATAGTTAAGAGGACAGCGAAGGGGAAAAAGTTTAATAACAACTAACCAACAATAACCGAAGAATCGATTCTAAAAGCTAGGATTTATGGCTTATCTAGAATTGATTTTGCAAACCTTGATTGGATTTTAGAAGATATAACCAAACGTAGAGAAATCACGTCAAACCAGATGAACATGAACGAGTGCAAAGGATACACCTTTTAAAAGTAGTTAATGCTGCATTGTTGAAAATATCATTAACATGCATTGACGAGTTTTTCCTTAAAAAAAATGCATTGACAAGTTTTATCAAAGAACGAATATCTAGTCTGTAAATTTAAGCATATCTGGTTCTAGAAGGGTTAAAACTTAAAACCGTAAAAAAAAAAAAAAAAAGGCTCTAAATCCTTTTCTTTTCAAAACAGGATGACCACCCTGGGGTGAGGTGCAGTGCACTAGCGAGCGACTTCCTTCCCCAAAATAAAAAAAAGAATGCCGCTATCATTATCATGCGCGAAGCTAAGCTTGAAAGGAGCCCGAGCTGAGAGAATAGAGCAAACTCGACGTCACAAAACCAGGGATAGATCACTCAAGGGAGCAACTCGAGATAGATGCAAGATTCTTTCTCCTGCCCTTCACTTAGAAAGAAAAGTAAATTTTTCAGCACGCACTAATTCCTAAGTTTTATAGCCTTCTTGTGTGACCTTCCACGGGGTGGCTGGCAAGCTTTAGAGAATAGGGGCGAGGTCCCCATACTACATAAGACCGTAAGCAGTGGCTCGACAGAGATGGTTCGAATCAAGCGAAACCAAAGGCATTCGTTGGCACCCGAGATGCTAAGGATCGAAGACTAACTTTTGGGATATGGAATAGTACTTTCTGTTTGTGCCTCTTTTTACTACCAAGTCACAATGGCTAGTATCTATCCCGGGGATGCGCTGTTGTGGTGACGGACGCGATATGAGGACATGCTGGAGGGCCGTTGCGAGATCAACGCCTGGCCTGGCTGGGATGGGAGGAACATAAAAAAATAGGGAGCTCAAGGAAAGTAGCAGTTCCTGCCTGGGAACGTTGTATGGCTCGCACGAGAGTCCCTGATGCGGACCGACACTGTTCGAGAAAATAAAAGCAGACCATGGGGGACTGACCCAAGCTATAGACAAAGAAGGACTTTGATAGATAGAATAAGGCACCAAGACATAAAAAAGAGGGCTACTTCACTATAAATGGTAACATATGAATTGAAACTAATGTGAGGGGTGTCAATTACCAAAAACGACTCGACCACTAACCAAGTCCCGCAGGACATTTCTAACACAAGGCCGAAGATGGATGCAAAGAATATTTTACTCTCGAACCATCACACAGATTCCAACCCAACAGCCCATGATATAGTAAGAACGGAATACTTTAAAGCATCCTTGTATTTTGACCACTATAACTAACTTATGTATGTTTACCAGCTGTATAGTTATTCTTATTTTATGCATAATAATAATTGCTACTCAATTTGTAACATTGGTATCATGTTGGAACTTTGCAAATAATTGTACAATATTCGTTTTAGAGGAAACTCAGAAATGACGTTGATGTATTATGCCCTAAGAACAGTAGAAGAAAGAAAAACTCCTAGCAGTGAGATTTGAACTTATTTTTTTAAGTTTTTTTATATTACTCGGATTGATTTTGTAAACTTCATAGTTATATTCTTCATAGCCAAACCTTGTTCTTGGATAAAGCCTAAAGTTATCACGAAAAGGAGCGCTATTATTTCAGAGTGGGAGTCAGCTCCAAATCCAGAAGTGTTATTCAAACATCAAGTGATTGTTCGATTTTAAATCGTTAGAACTCAATGTTAACACCCCTTTTCACACTACATCAATCAACCTAAAGTCAACAAACTTCTTGACAGAGAACACAGAATATGACATAAAATTACAAATTTGTAAAGAAAATGTTGATCATAAAAGTAAAGCTGGCCATAATTTACTATTTGCAGAAAAACAATTTTATGATACAAAACCAAGTATTCAACCACTATCAACTCTTGATGTCCCAAAAAATTTCGATAGGCGAACTGGTCCGCCACCATCTTCACTATCGGTTCCAGAATCCTTGCTTTTTGACTTGTGCTTCTTTTCCTTCTTTGACCGCTTAGACCTGGATTTTGATCTTTTTGATGATCTCTCTTCATCTTCACTACTGGAAGAGTATGAGGATGATGAAGAGGAACTAGATGGAGAAGATCTTCTTGAATGCTGCAATGGAAAGAGGTAATGTGATGAGTATGTGTAGAAAAAAATACATCTATAACAAATTTTCAGAAACATCAACTTTTAATCGATATTGCTTGATTACTATTGTTCATTCAACAATTAACAAAACTGAAGGCCAGCTAATCAGAATCAGTTACAGACCTAGAGAAGCTAGGGTTATAAGTCGGTCACTTCCAGCATAAATTGAAGGTTGTAAACCATGATTTCAGATAGACAAACACTTAACAAGTTAATATTTAGGCAAATCTATTGATGTAAAGCAAATGGTTGAAAAAAGGGAACAATAATAGGACAAAAGGCTTACTTTTAATCCCCTTAAACTTTTTAAAAAAAGCAAACTCCTAAAATTTTGAAGGAAAGGGAAGTTGCACTGTAATATCAATTACATCCAACGAAAATAATCATTTCAACAAAACCTCCATTTCTTCCAGACCTTGTGACAAGACATTGGAAAGGGTAAGTTTTGTATAACTCAATTTTTCCAAACAAAATAAAATCATTTTCAACAAAACCTCTTCTTCCAGACCTCAAAGCAACAAAAGATATTGAAAAGGGTCAATTCTGTAAATTTGTTTAAAAAGGGTCAATCCGAAGGACCTTGGATTGGGATGGAGATTGTCATTTCAGGAACCCTTTTTCACGTTTAAATATACTTATCCAAGGCGGAACTGTGTAGTGAAACTCAACTCAAATTCCATCCATGCCCGATGACTAGTACACGGGCTCTTTCTCGGAGGATTGAAGGAATAGATTCGGTTAGAGTTGATGGCCATTGAACATGCCAACTGTTATATAGGACATGTCCACTACACAGTTAATCGACAGGAAATTGGTTCATGTTGCTGTACCCAAGAGTTCACCAGCTTGGCAAGGGCATGGCAACTACCATGGGATATTCTCACATTCTAGTCGCATGGCAACATGAATGTCAAGTTTTAAAATGCCTACGTCCAGAGAAAACCATAATTTCCAGCCCCAACAAGGAGGAACATCAAGGATGGACTAATCTGAAAATGGCTTGGAAGGAACCAATGGGAAATTTTCTTAGAGGCACGTGCAATTTATACAATCAAGAACTTACTGATAGGAGGAATGAGGAATTGTATCAAATGTGAGCATCACTACAGCCTCACCAATCAGTGCCCTAATCATCACTCAAACTTGGGAAAGGATGAGTGAGAATGACTGGCCCAAGGAGTCGTTGTCAGCAATTGATTACAAAGAAGTTCAAGGAAATGGGAAATGGTCTACAGTGTAATGAATGTCCAAGAGGTGCACTCTTTACATATGGCCTCTTCAAGGACAGTGAAGGTGGACGTGGAAGGATGACTTGGAGGACACCCACTCATTGATAGTGGAGCTAGTCAGAACTTTATTACCGCCAAACTAGTGCCTCTTTAGTTTTACCCATCATTACAACCAATAAGTTCAAAGTTGGTTTTAGGAATGGCAGTAAGTGTATTATTAAGGAAGATGCAAAAATTTGATAATCAAGGTGGGTTGGACAAATCTGATGGTTTGATGAGTGGTAGATAAAAAAGGAGCTTCATAAAGCCCTAACGGTCTACTTATGTGGGCCGATTCCCTCATTAGAAAAGGGCTAAACTTTCAAGTAAATATGAGAAGGAAAGTTAGATAGAGGAGAGATAAAGCAGATCTACAACATAAAGTTCAGAGGCAAGAAGGGGTTATATATTTTGGGTCTTGTTAACGAGTGCCCCCGGGGCACTCTTTAAGGATCCCAAATTTAGAAAATATTTCTCAAAAAAGTCAAATGTTACAAATTCCAATGCACTGATTACACGGATTTTCATAAAAAATTGCTATTAAAGGTGCTTAACGAGTGCCCCGGGGGCACTCGTTAACATTTCCCATATATTTTTCATTTCAATTTTTGCTTATAGCCCGGGGCCATAGGAATTTACCTTGCTGGGAGCATTTGCTCTTTATGTATTTTCTTCCATTTTCTTGTCAATAATATAGTCTCCCTTTGTTATACTACTCCTGTCATTTATGGAATATAAATGAACCTTTTTGGATTAAAGTTGAAAGTCGCTGACAAATTAGAGGAATTATTTATAATTTACCCTATTTACCCTATAAGAGATCCAAAAAAAAGCCACATTGAAGATTCAAAACAAAAGACACATTGAAGATTCAACAACATTTTCAACATCAATGCAAACAATTTAAACATACACCATAACTAGTCCTATACCATGGTTGCTGAAATATAGAAGGAAAGTTAGCCAGCAGATCATAGTTGCATAATAGTTGAAGGGGTAGTTAGAATAGTGTTGTTTTTCAAATTAAACACTCTTCTCCAGGAAAAGTAAACTTTGGAATCAAACACACCTTTCTTTTTCTGCTGCTATGCTTCTTTGAAATTTTGTCCCTCTTGTCTGTATAGTAGAATAAGCAACGCTCATCATTAGAAACTGAGTATGGGAAAAGGTGCTAGAAAAACACAACAGGTTTCTACAACTTTACCAAATTACCACACATACCTTTTGAATGTTTAGACTTACTACTAGAGTGATTTCTACCCTGGGAAAGTTTGCGAGCCCTTTCAGCATCTAGTTGAGCCCTGTACTCCCTCATCATCTTATCTGCATCTGCTTCCAGCTCCCCCTTTTTCAGTTCTTCTTCCTAGTAAATAAATTACAACAAATCAAGTCAAACAAAAATTAAATAACAGCACTAATGTCCTTAAAAATTGACACAAAATTGTGCAGATTAAGATGTAAGACAAAGCAAACAATAAAAAAAGTTTGACTGATTAAAGGGACAAGCTGATGAAGACAATGTATGCGAACAAATCATCAAAGTTTTAAGTGATTAAGTATCAATAAACAAGTAGAAATGCTGATGATCTAATCCTTAGGGGGCGTTTCTTTCAAGTTTAGGAATCACATTCCCGGGAAGTGAATGACTATACCCATATTTGTTAATGGTTAAGAATAAATTATTCGCATGTGAGAAGGTGGGATTGTGCATTCCCATGGAGTTCTATATGTTTTCTTTTATTATTAGAAGAAAAAAAAACTATAACTACCACTTTTATTGGGAACATTCAATTGTGTGCCAAACATTTAAAAAAATAAAAAATATCCAGGAATTGAATTTTCATCTATATATTCCTGGGTAAGTTATTCTTGGGAATAACTTTCGAGTCTGTGTAACAAACGCCCTCTTCAGTTGGTAATTGAAGTTGACTGTTACGACAGGAAGGATAAAAAATAAAATTCCATAGAGATGATTTTCCAAAAATTCTTTCAAATAATAAGTGAAGTTGAGGGTAGGGGCAAGGAAATCCACCTTTCGACAGGCGCTTAATGTTTCAAAACCAAATCTATATATCATTATATTTATTTGGAAGTGCGGCAGGGCACGCACACACAGAGATCAAGAGGAGGTTCTATTTCAAATGAAGGCCCAGCACAAGTCTGAGAATAAGAGGTTGAGGGCATCTGTGTCACAAGGATCAAGTAGAGAGAAGGGGAGTGTCAATTGATTAAGAGGAGTTGAGGCAAAGGGGGTAAAGGTGTTTCAGGTCTCTTAAAGTACAGGTTGTGCCACATCTATCACCCAGCTCAACCTGTCACACAGCAAGACTTTCTCTTCCGGCCCTCTAATAATTCCAAAACAAAACTATTTTGGTCTTGCAGTGTAACAATCGTCGGCATAGCCAGACTTCAGAGTTGAGAGGTGCAGCAAACTTGAAAGATGGTGCTATCCAACAAGTAAACTGCATTCTTACAACCATGGTGCAAAACTCTATTTTAGTCTCAAAAAGATTCACCAGCCAACTTTTGTCATTTTGAAATATTCATGTTTAAAAATATGACTCCGGCAATGCTACAAAATAAAACAAGTAAATTAAGAAGAAATTAAAAAACAGGTAAATTTGGCGGGCAGGGGAGAGACGTGTTTTTAAACTTAGGCATTGACTAAAATAAACTAACACTAAATATCATACATCTGAAGCATGGGTACTCCAAACATGGAGAAGTACCGGTAACAGGTACGCACCCGGGTACTCGTAACTTGGTACCGAGCCGTACCTATTTTTACTTAGTTATTTCATCATAGTTGGTGCAGCAAAAACGTACTGGCGTTAAAAAAATAACCAAAATTATCTTGCTTTTGATGAAAATAGTAGAGGGGATACACAAAAAAAAAAAAAACTCCCAGGCAACATGATGAAGAAGTGTAGTAGTTCACTTGAAAAATCTTTTTTTTTTTTTTTTTA
>Ga0315913_1005657_pt1 | contig 15145 bp, 9 predicted proteins | sample MpolsnodulesMG_FD_207736 | JGI IMG/M metagenome (GOLD analysis project Ga0315913, IMG submission 207736) | Medicago polymorpha root nodule microbial communities from Los Angeles, California, United States - small nodules | ecosystem: Host-associated > Plants > Roots > Nodule | place: USA... | reverse complement strand
CCCCCCCCCAGACCTTCTCTCTCATCACTTCTCTATTTCCCCCTTTAAAAAGTTAATAAGATCAATTATATATTCAATTCAATCTAAACAAAAACAAAAACGTGTCTTTAAGGCCTCCATTCCATTCCACCACTTTCCATCAATCCAAGCCAAATTTTAGCACATGCTTATGCGAAAGTTATTTTGGAACGGTTAAGTGATAAAAAGATTGAGCTACAACAAATTGCCAGATATTATGCTCAAAATTAGCATCTAGATGTCCACTAAAGTTGTTGTAACCAAATCCAAAATCTCAAATTCTTTTAATCCTACAACTTCTTCAAGTATGGTACCCTAGAAAGAGTTGTTCCTTAAAATACTGCACAACTTATTCATGGTAATGTTGTTAGAATGAAGGGGCCAAAACTTCTTAATTGTCACTTTCAAAATAAAACAGTTTATAGTCTCAATTAAAAAAAATGAACATAAGGTTTTGCCATATAAAATAAAGTACTAAACTTGAAAATTTAATCTCTCATTTCATGATACAAGAATGCTTCCTCCGATCACAATTATAAGCAAAAAACAACTTTTTAGGTACATTGAATAACTAATGTATCTAACATATAAATGTGGCCGGATACATTACTTATTCAATGAATCTAAAAAGTTGTTTTATGCTTATAAATGTGATCGGGTGTAACAAACAGGGAAGTGAAAAAGAAAGAAACAAGAAAAATAAAATTTGGAAGGAAAAAAAATGCGTATTCCTTTTCTTTTTTTCTTGCTCTACACACAAAAGGGTCAACAGACAGAAAAAGCAATCAATACTTACAAGTTACAAGACTACAACATTTCTATAGCTTGCTCAATGAGTTTCCTTATGGCCCACCCCCCAAAAAAGTATTATTTTTTTTATATATGCAAAATTAATAAAATACCCTAGGCAAAAGTGATAGGAATTGATTAGGGTTCTCACATCTTTCGGTGTAATACTCATACCCTTGCGCCTTTCTTTTCTCTAGCTCTCTCACTTCCCTCACCATAACGTGGCCGTTGTTCCTTGCTGATAGCATCATCTATAATTATTAATTAATTCCGCCTGTAAGTTTTTCTATCCATGAAACAACTAAATTTTTAGATTATTTGTTTTGTTGTTCTGTAAGTGTTTATATATGGATTTGTTTACGCAATTGTTTCAGACTTTGATTTATAAATATCACACTCCTATTGTTTTCACGGTGTTTCCTGTTTTGAAAGCACTACTAAGATACACAAAAATAAAAATATGAACTAATAATAATAATATTGTTAGAGCCCAACTCTTCTACAGTTGTGACATGATCTAGGGTTGTCACCCGATAATATTATTTCCATGGAGGTAACCTAATCGAAAACTGTCAAGCGGCATTCACACAAGACAATTTATGCTTCTAAAGAGTGAGAGTGATCCTCCATCTCTTACCTTGCCACTTATTAATGTTGTCTTCAAACAAATGTTATACCAGTCCAACGACTCAAATCCATAGCAGAATCCAAAAATAGGCAAAATTCTAGTAAAATCGCGTCAAAATCATGAAATCCATACAAAATCGCAGGATTTTAAAGGGTTTTGAAGGATTTTGTTCATTTTTTTAGTCATTTATGTATAAGTATTTTGTGGACTTTAAATTTAGTCATTTATGACTATATACAATTTATAACATATATTTAGCATTATTTTTGTTTTGGTAAAATCAATCGATTTTGATTGCGATTTTACGATTTCTTATATCGATTCTACAAAACTAATTGAGTGAAATCCTTTCGACATGAAACAAAATCCTGATTTTGAAAACCTTACATACAAGTGCAATCCCACGTAAACATCAGACCAAAAAGAAACCAACAACCCATTTCCAAACTCACGAATCCAATGCGGTTGTTTACTAGTCAAAAACCCAACGGTTTATTTACTCTATTCTATAAGTTATGTCCCCCTTATAATGCCCCATTCTTTTTTTACAAAATTATTTAGGCTTAAATACAATTTTTGTCCTTTATCTTTTATAAAAAATGCATTTTGGTCATTTATCTTATTTTTAAGTACATGTTTTGGTCTTTTTTCTTTTCAAAAGGATTTTTGTCCAAACTTTAGAGAAAGTTGGAACCTAAACACGCATTAGCTTCCAGCTCGTCAAATGTGTTGCAGAAATTTAATCTCTTGTAAAGGCGTTTTAACAAATCGTTCTCCTTTAAAGACATTTGCAGTAAAATCTCCTTCAAAAGATTATGTTTTTGTATTCGTTTTCAACATTCATTTCTAGTATTCCTAAAAAACGACATCATTTTTCCCTGTTCTGTGCCACATGGGTTTATGTTAACACCATAATTGCCATGCATTAAACATTCCTTAACTTATGTCATGATTTCTGACGAAATGACTAAAACATGACTCTTTCTATAAAAAAAAATAAAGGACCAAAACATGTTAAAAATAAGATAAAGGACCAAAATACATTTTTTATAAAAGATAAAGAACCAAAAATATATTTAAGCCAACTCTTTAACATCCTCCCTAATACTATTTGAAAAAGTAAGTAGAGTACTTCATTGTTCAAGATACTATTTGTGAGGATGTGTTTCCACACACATAAATCATTTCAAGTACAATATTTACCTATAACATGTATGTGGAAGAACTTATTGTCCAACTACGTGGGAGTTGAAGTACAATGTTATGATTCTAAATAACACACGAGAAAATACACTTGGCAAAATGTAATTGGTTGGGGTAAATGGACATGTGGTAGTGATTGTGCATAAATAGGAAAAGAATGATCACTAAAGGGTATGAAGAAAAATGATGAAAGTCTCTCCTCTCTCCCTTTGGTACTCTCTTTGAGAGTAATGGCTTAAGTCTTGGACTAAGTCTTCTCGTATCTCTTTTATTCTCTTTTATGTACTAAGAACAATTTTAATTGAGTTCTAATCTACCAATTTTATCCTCATTGAATAGTTAAGTTTCAATTATCCATTTTATTACATTATCAATTGTGGAAACCCTTACATACAATCCCTTGCCCCATGTTATATATGTCTATCAAACATGGAATGTAACCAGCATGGATAAGAAAAGTTGATCATATGCACCATATAGAAACCAAACAATTAATGTTAAAAGTCTAGCACTATGCGAAAAAAACATTTTAAAGATGCTGAAACATTTTGAAAGTAATAAAAACTACATAGTTCTTAAGATGTAGCTCATTAATAGTGCCCCCTAGGTATTATATCCGCATTGAATTCGCATTAATTTCCCGCTCAATGTATCACATTGTTATTAGGTGCTGATTAGTTTGAATAATTCAAGGGTGAGTTTAACATTCAACTTAATCAAATTTTCTAAAAATAGAATTTGTCAAATTTACATACTTGTTTTGAGCCATATAATTCTCCGCAAAGGTTGTTGGTTGAGACAATTGTGGAGCGTATCAAGATAAAGGTTTTCCAAATCTCTTGATTCAGTCACTTTTTTATCTTATTTTCCTCATAAACATGGTGAAAATGCATCTTTATATTCATATTCATATTCATCTTCTATTCTAACCAGCTTTGAAAGTTTCAATTTCTTTCTTTGTTCTTGATTTTTGTGTTTAGAATGATTCTTGAAAATCTCTTAAAAGATTTGAATTTAATCATGGAAAAATTTGGTCATGTTGAACTTTAATTAGCATTTTGTTCTTTTTCTTGTTTTTTTGGTAGTTATTTATTCTCTCTCTGGGAAAATGGAAGTAGCATCTGATATTCGTGGTTGGGGTGAGTTGATCCCCGATACTTTGGTGCTGATTTTCACAAAACTTTCACTCCGTGAAAGATTGTCCGTGATCCCAATGGTATGCAAATCTTGGGCCAGTGCTGTAAATGGACCTTACTGTTGGCAAGAGATAGAAATCACTGACTGGAGTAGCAACTACGAGCATTGGAAAAATGAGCGGATGGTTCAGATGCTCATTGCTAGAAGCTCTGGATCGCTCCGGAAGCTCAGCGTTTCTGGTCTCAAGACTAGAAAAAGTTTCACCTTCATTGCTAAAAATGCTGGCTCCCTCCGTGATCTGCGACTGCCCAGGTGCAATATGAACGATTATGCAATAGCACGACTAACCAGAAAACTTTCAATGATTTCCTTCTTAGATTTGAGCTACTGCATCAAAGTTGGTGGCAATGCTATAAAGACAATTGGCAGGAACTGCAAACAGTTGGAAGTGTTCTGTTGGAATATGCACCCGACATATACTTGGGGAAAACCCTTGGAAGATACTAAAGCATTTGCGATAGCCTCTACTATGTCAAAGCTCAAGCGTCTCGAAATGGTCTACCATCTCATCACCAATCAAGGTGTTCTTAAAATCATCTCATCATGCCCTAAGCTTGAATGTTTGGATTTGAGGGGTTGTTGGGGTGTCAAACTTGACACCATGTCTGTGAAGCAGAAATTTCCGAAACTTATGGTTTTGAGGCCTCAAATTCTTGGCAATTAGGAGAGGAACGATAAGATTCTTCTGATTTAGAATAATAAGATAGCGATGTGGACGAGTATAATTACAATGATGATGGCATGTGGTATCATGAAGGAAGTGTTGAAGAGCTTTAGTTTAGGGTTTATGGTTTTATGTTTTTTTTTAATTAGTGTTTTTGTGCTTGGGCTTTCTTTATGCTATTTGCATAAAATGTATCAAAGAAAATAAAGCATTTGAGCTTCCTTGTAAGAACTTATGATGTTTTTATATCTTAGGATATTTAAAAGTTTCTTAGGTTCTCTTATTGGTGAAAAAACAGAAGAACAGACATCTATGTTTATGTGTTTTTCCTCCTAATAAAATTGAAGTTACACAAGTGTGATTTTTTCCAATATTTACCAAATGTGTACAACATTATCATGGTATGGTATGTATCTTAGAAATTAGATATTTTACTTCTACAAATTTTCGGCGAATTCATTGAAACAAGAACAGCACGACAATGTTTATACCGTATACCAAAATCAATCCAACTCTGTTTCTAATCATACATAAGACTATGTGTAACCAACACTATTGGTTGATATTTTTCATCATACATGGAGAACATCATCCTACTAGGTGACGACAACGCCGACCCTCGACAAATACCAGCAACTTTTTATTTATAACAGAAAATACAAACAACTTATTTCATTAATCCAAAGATACAATTAACAGAAAAGGATAACAAGTTAAGCATTCTTAAGAAATTCCATGATATACATGTTGAAAGCACAACATGCAATTTGAAATCCTTGGAATCCAGCTCCTTTAGCTAAAGCTTCAAACTCTTTCTCTGTTCTCTCTTTTCCACCTGAGCTATGACATAATATGATAGCATCCATTTGAAACACAGATTTTGAGGCCAAGTTTGAGTCAGGAATTATTGGAATAATGCATTCAACCACAATCACCTTCCCTGTGGCAGGAAGAGAATCATAACAATTCTTCAAAAATGTCAAGCATTGCTCATCATTCCAATCATGACATACCCACTTCATGAAAATGGCATCAGCTTTTGGAACACTCACAAACATGTCTCCACCAACATGTTCCACACCTACACCAGACAAGCGTTACACATTCAGTGACCAAAATGAATATTACCCCAACATTTAATGTATTATTTTTTTAGGGAATTTAATATATTACTAGTGATATCAAATGTTACATATTTCATAAAGATTTTCTACATTGCATTAACCTAATTTTTTTTGGTTAGATATGTCACTCCAACACCTTGATATATAATGTGAAATAAAAATTCACCTGGATAAGATGGAGCTTCATTAATGACATGGGGCAAGTCAAAATTAATGGCTTTAATGCTGGGATACTTAGTGACAATCATGTTAGTAATAGTTCCAATTCCACCACCAACATCAACAATAGATCCAAGACCCTCAAAACCTGAATATGTCTCAAGAACTTTGTTCATTATGATACTAGAGTAATCAGACATGCCCTTGTTGAAAATCTTATTGGACCTTTGATCTATGCTATGGAATTCAAAAGATGTCATTCCATAAGCATTGTAAAATGGAAGGCCACCCTCCTGAATTGAATCTGTCAAGTGGTACCTGGAATTATATAATAAAGTGTGTTTCCTTAGCGTCAAAATTTAATTTCGAATGATTTGGTTGAGTAAATTTTATTTTAGTTAAAAGTGTATTGAATGTGAAATTGTTTATGTTTGAATATATTTACATAAAATCTACTTGAACATTAACCAAACATTTCACAAGACTAAACTCCTACCACTAAAGTATGACCATAAATTTGAAATATGCATCCTAGTTAAACTAGTTTGATCTTTTAAAATATGGTGTTTAATTAACCAAAGTTTTACTCTCTTTTTTGGTCAAAACAAAACTTTTGCTTAAGGAGAAGCAAAGTCAAAAATATGTTGGGCTAAACATAAGTCTTTGGTTAAAGAAAATTGTTACTATGCCTTGTTAGTCATATATAACATGCTAGATATACTTTAATTATTTGCATTTGATATTTTTTTATTAGAATAAGTTGAATTTTGAAACAAAAATAATCAACAACTTACTCACGGCAACTCGGTATACATAAAAAATCAACGACAACTTAGTTACATAAACTAGAAAATCAACGACAACATACTAGCATCAACTAGATATACATGCATAAATACGATTAGAGCATCCAAAACTCAAATTATTAGGTATACTTGAATTATTACAGCATAAAACTTATTAACTAAGGTAAATAAATAAATAACGAGAGTTCTTTCATAGTTATTATTATCTACAAACATCTAAAACTCCTACTCCCAGTGATGGATGTTTCACTTGTTTACTATCAAACTAAATAGATATATCTCTACTGACCTGTAGATTTTTTTTGTCAAAAAAAATTCTCTAATGTAGAATAAGATTTTTGGATATTTATAGAAAATGGTGAATATGGAAGGGGACTCTCTCTCATCACTTTTTTATGGGTCATAGTTAATAAATTTTATTTAAATAAACTTCACCCTCGCATTTTAAAATGAGTGTCGTTTTTTTGTCAAAAAAAAAATTAATGTCGTTTTAGCCAAAAAAAAATTGTTTCAAAATGAATGTCACTTTCAGTTTTCAATGCAATAATAACTTTTTTTCAATTGTACCCTTCAATTAATATTATATACACTACTTCCAAAATATTATTTTTTCTTTAATGAAAAACAAACCAATGGTTGATTATGATAATTTGGTAAAATAACATCTCTTTTTCTTTTAATTAATGCATTTTTTAATGTCTGTAAAAAAACTTAAACGACGTTCATTTTAAAACGGAAGAAATATAATATTTAAATGTAGTTTTATAGAGTTATTAGTGAGACTCATTTAGTAATTTTCTTTTGAGGTGTTTGGTCGAAGAAATTTTATGTATATCATAGGACTATTTCAACCGAGTTTTGCTCAAGCAGCACAATGTGATGAAATGAAATCGTGACAGAGGTAGAGTCTAATGACTTATGAATTCATCTAATCATGTGTAGTGTGCATTCATCAAGTCGTGAGAGAATAAAAGCATCTCTCGTACAAGTAAGTTCGATGGACGGACTCTCTCTAATGTGCAAAAGTCCAAATCAAAACAAAAAAGGAAAAGGATATGAGATAACAAGTAGGTTGGGATGTCTTTCTCAAAATTAAAGTTAGGTTGGGATTTAGTTTTTTAAAATTAACTAGGGATGTGTTAATCTAACGTGTTGTTGACAAAACCAAGTCTCATAGTATTTTTTTATTGTCAGGTCATATATAAAATCTAAATTAATTTATAAAAAGTGACATATTACCTTACAAATCATTTTTATACGAATAAATTAGACTTAATAAAAAATTTAATAAAATATTAGAGTTTATCTATTCACTAAATCATCTACTATTTACATCCACGTACTAAACTCATCCATGTTGGATATGAGATGAGTTGGTGTATTATGATTAACGAATAAGTTTTAAATGAGTTTATAAAGAGTGATACATTTAAGAATATAAGAAAGATTTTGATCAGTTAAACATAATAACATTCATACTCTATAAAAGAAATGGGTCCCTACTAAAAGAAAATAAATTGAAATATATATAATATCATACCACATATCTTTGAGGACTTTGTCATGTTGCATGAGAAATGAAGAAATCATGGAGACACCATCTTGATTATTGACAAAATACTTAGCAAGAGGGTGAAGACCATAGAGTCTTTCAATAGAATCTCCATCTTGATTTTGAATGGAGCAAGTAAGGATTTTGTAGCTAGCTAAGAGACGCAATAATCGGTCCAACATAGAAGGTGCATCTGGATTTTTTATAGAAGGGATTTGAGAAGCAATGTTTGAAGATGAAAGATGAGCATTTGGACCAGCTTTGGCTATAATTTCAATGATGCCAAGTTCCAAAGCTGCTTTTAGAACCATTGGAGCAGCAGAAGCACCTGATAGTTCCATGGCAAAAAAGAGAGCTTCTTCATCAGATACTTGCTTTGCTTCTTCCCTCTCCATTTTCTCAATCATATACTATAGTACTATACCACTATGCTATAATAATATATGATGGTATAATGTGCCTGCCTCCTTCAATATATATTCATACAATATATTATACTAATCTTCGATCAATTTCAACTTTTTGACGTTTGCAAATCATTGTCATCTCGATAGTCAAAATGAGCAGCCATATGTTTTTTTTAATAATCAAGTTGCGATCTATTCTTAAGTAAGTGCTTAGAATTTTCTTTTCTACTATGTTCAATAGTCAAAATAATGCTTTTTTTTGTTTGACAAATTATAGCATTTCATTGATAAAAGTGTATTCAATCCATATTGTGCCATCGATAAATAAATAAACAAGAGTTAAGATGTGGTTATCTTAGTTAAAGTTGTTTCATTGTCTTCTTATAAACTTAACATGAAAGATATTAAAATAAAAGAAAATAAATATCTACGATCATCTAATATGACATCGAATTCTAAAACATCTATCTTATTACCGTTGAATTGATCGACCACACGCTTTAAATTAAATTTAAAATTCACATATTCTACTTGAAGATCACGCACCCACACCAAAGTGCGAGTAAGAGTCTAAGATTCACATGTATCGTCGGAGCGGGAGGTTAGAACTATTTAGTTTTAACAAAGACAAATTAACTATTACCATCCCTAATACAAATACCAATTCATTACCTAGTCAAAGTAATACTTCTCTTCCATATGTGAATATCGGTTTCCAAGCAGACTTGGAACTTGGAAGATGAAATCCAAGAGGAGCTCAATAATTCTTGTGATCATGGCTTATAAACTTCTAATTGTCGGAAGAAAAAAAATAGTACAAAAAATATATTCATTAATGTATAACTAGAACTCGACCCATGCGATGCACAGTTTTTTTTTTTAAGTGTCATATATAAGTATTAAATTGACTGTATTTTTAGAGTGTCATATATAAGTATCAAATTGACTATCTTTTGGGTTCTTTGATAACATCCCTACACAAACATCATGTCTTTGATGATATCTCTTATATCAATAAATCATGTCTTTCCAGTCCAATACAAAGTTTAACCTTGCATATTTCCCTAGTCATGGATGTTACTCAATGTGAGCACCTTTCAAAAGTGCACTGTCTACAAAAAGAATAAAGAATGCAATAAAATTAATTAAAACAGAAAAAAAAATTAGCAAAACAAAAAGCAAATAGATGGTTCAAAAATAAAATAGAATAGAAAAATCTAAAAGAAAAATTAACATAAATTACTACTTCATTGCATTTATTGTTTCTTTCCTGCTCACCCTTTCTGCTCCAAGAGTTAGCATTGAAGGGGATTAGTTTTATTTAGTTATCAATTAGAATGCAATTAAATTTTTCACCAAAGAAAAAAACAACAGTAGAATACGATTAACAAAAAAGATACATAATATAGAATCTATTGACTACCTTCATTCCAATTTTGATGTTGAGTCTCTTAAATAATAGGCATTGCTACTTTGCTGTAAAAGAAAGACTGCCAAAATTGGTGTAAACATCTCAAACTAAAAACAAAAAACGCAAAAAGGATATTCCATTTCTCAAAAAAATATGCATATCGATAAAATGCATGTTAAATTAGAATACCAGTAAAGCAATGGTATGAGAGGAAGGTTGTAAGGTCACGTCGTTCTATTTGCAAAAATCAAAATATGATTCTTCTGTTGTCTGTGTAATTTACTACGGTTTAAGGTTTTTTTTTTGAGAGAAACACGGTTTAGAGTTTGTTATATATAGCCGAGTTTGCATGGAAATTAGTGTAACACGCTCTAGTTTTTAATTAAAATAATTTAGAACCTTTAATTTAATTTATTTGGCTCGCTATATGCTTGATTAGTTAAATTGGTCTGACTATAATAATTTAATTTCTAACGTCCTTGATTTGGTGAATTATGTCCTTATTTTTGCTTATTGAGTTATCTATTCTATTTGAACCAATAACAGGTTAATGTAGATCTTTATTATTATTATTATTAAGAGTAAACACTTTATTAGTAAATTAATTATGTGAAAAGAAAAGGAATATATGGAAGTGGCGTGTGTGCATGCTAAATGACCTGGTCCTTAGGAGTATATCAAAAGCCTAGTCCAAAATAATAGGAGAAAACAACTCACTTTCACCCTTATCCTTATTTACGTGTAGTTGTCAGATTGGAGGAAGAAACAACTTACTCTGATCAGTAACACATAAACAAACCAAGTCTGTCCCACGTTTTTCACTTCCTTCCTTTATTCTCTCAACCTCCACTTGTATAAATCAGATCCTCAATACAAGCACACACCTTACACTTACAAACTGCAGCAGATAATCAGAAGAAAACCAAAGACCACCTTCTCATAACCAACACCTCACACTAGTACAATTCTTTCCTTGAGGTAAGGTCGATTCCATTGTTTCCTTTCTTTAAACCTCTTTCAGTCTGTCCTAATACTACACCCTCTTTGTTGAAGAAAACTTGAAACCTTTGTTCGTGCTTCTGGTTTGGGAACATCTAAGAGTGCTATCGTCGAAAGGAAATCACTTTGAGGTAAGGGCGTTATTCCGTACAATCATGTAGGTCATAGATTCATGGGGTAGGTTGGTAGTAGAACCTTGTCATACTAAAGATGGAAATTTGATACAAGTAAGAAGAATGAAAGTAATTCTAAATGTGAAGGAGTCTCATAGTTTTCTTATATATTGGTGGATAGTAATAATAATTGTCATATAGAGCTAATAAATATAGTGCCAGTTGTGAAGCTAAAAGAACTAGTAATCCCCTTGACATTAGTGGAAATGAAAAGACTTAAATAAATTTTAGAGACATCTTAGTTGATTTGGAGTAATACTTGTGAAAATGAGTACAAAGAGTACTTGTATATATGTAAACTACCTATAGGAATAATTGAAGTAAGTATGGAATAATAGATTAAACTACATTGAATTCATTCACTGTAATAGGATATATGTATAAAGACTTTGCTTTATAACATGCTAGTTGATAAATTAGAGTTCATAGCATAGGACCAGAGGGCCACAATGCTTGAATCCTATTTCAATGATCGGTGAATTTGTAAAGTTTAGTTCTAAGACTAGTCAATGAGTGCTGAGAATAGACATATGCAAATTACCCTATAGAAGTGATAGAAGCAGGGGTATATAATAGCAAATTCAGAAAATCTAGAAATATATGGAAATCGGTTATTGTGCATATAAATATGATGGGTTTGTCTTATAATGTGCTTGTGATTTTTGTGCTGAAAATTAATAATAGAATTAGTATCTGTTGTATGCATATGGAACCGAAAGATTAATATTGATAGGGCAGTTGAACATTCATCAAGCAATTATAGAAAATTTGTGAGTAGGAAAAACTACTATATCTGTGGACCTGTCAATTTATTAATTGTGGAAGAGATTGTTTCATTACATGCTAGTAGTTAGAAATACAGAGTATATTATGCCAAACTTCCGGTAGTTAATACGAACAGGAATGTATATGTATTAGTACTCTTATATTTCTACAATTTAGTGACTTCTTATGAGTCTATTTCGTATATAGATACTCTAAAAAACACTATAACAGGAGCTTACCTTTAATTGCATTAGGACTGTTAGAACTGAAATGGCTGTCATGATGTCATAGAGTTATAAAAAATTAATAAGTAGAAAACTAATATATCTATACACACGAGGATTAAATGGGCTAGAAATTGTATGTGCTAGTTAACTAATCTGGGAAGATGTCGATTATTAACTTGTAACCTGTAGCGGTAAGTTTCTGTCATTTCATGCATTGTGTCGTAAGTTGAAGCATGTATGTTATACTGGTCAGCATAAAATATAGACAAGTACATGGCATAGCATACAGTTGTGATAGGATGTTAAATGGACGATTTAATGGATTCTTTTAAGTGACAAATGGGGCGAATATTCAATGGATTTTAACTGTCAAATGGGATGATTCAATGGAATATTAAGTGTCATAAGGGTGATTATTGTATTATTTTATCAAGTGCCAAAAAGGGCGATTATTATACTATTTTATCAAGTGTCAAATGGGGTGAATATTCAATGGATTTTTAAGTGCCAAATGGGGCGATTTAACAGATTATTAAGTGTCAAATGGGGCGATTATCAACAAGTGCCGAATGGGGCGATTCATTACTATATGCCAAATGGGGCGACTAAAATTATTATGCCAATTGGGGCGACATCCAGATCCTGGTTTAGTTGCATATCATGCATCATTCGCATAATATGAAGTTTTACTTTTATACCTTAATTTGTATGTAGATTTTTATCTCTTATGTGGTAATGTATTTCTATCCTATTTGTTCTGTGTTTTTATGTCTATATGATTGTATTTTATGGTTTAGTAATAATGACCCCCTTGCACCAATATTTTAGGTACACAAGAAGGTGCACAAGATTATGATGGTTGATGCTTGTCCGCGAACGGGGAAAACATTCATGGGTTTTTGCCATTTCTTTTAAAATAAAGATTTTATGGTACTTTATTTGTTGTTTTGAATTACTTAGTAAGCTTAAGAGTGCGAAGATGAGTTATCTTCCGCTAGGAAAACTTTCAACTAGTTTCATTATTATCTTTTGCAATGAATAAATTTTCCGAGCTAAATTAGTACTTCTTTTAAAATAAAAATGGTTGCATGAGATTCTAAATTTATTATTAACTTGTCTTTAAAAAAAAATAGTCTTATTTTTCTAAAAGAAAGAAATAGACGTAATGTCTTGGATAAAAATCCAGGATGTTACAGTTAGGGTAGCCGAGTTTGCATGGAAATTAGGGTATTCTGTTTGTAAACTTATTAAATAAGTGTACAACAACTTGCAAAAAAAAAGTCTACAGATATACAAACGATGACACAACAGGATAGGAATGAAAAACTCATCAGAGGAGAAATAAACTGCATTTTAGAGGGAAATTATTAAGCTAAGTTGTTGCAGACCTAATAAAATTAATAAATAAAGATAAAGATAAGGATATAGCCAAGTTTACATGGAAATTAGGGTAGCCGAGTTTGCATGGCAATTAAGGTATTCTGTTAAATAAGGTATTCTATCAAATAAGTGTACAAAATATTGTCAAAGAAAAAAGGCAACAGGATAGGAATGAAATTGATGCGATACATTTTTTAGAATTAAATAAGTGTACAAAATATTGTCAAAAAAAGAGAGACATAAGTGTACAAAATATTGTCAAAAAAAAAAAAGGAAAAAAAAGGCAACATGATAGCGATGCATTTTTTTAGTATTAAATAAGTGTATAAAATATTGCCAAAAATAAAAGGAAAATTATTAGGTTAAGTTGTTGCAGACCTAATGAAATTAATAAATAAGGATTTACCACGGAAACAATAGATATATACAAACGATGACACAACATGATAGGAATGAAAAACTCACCAATGAAGAAATTTGTTAGGTTAAATTGGTGCACTGCTTTAAATTAGTGGTAACCTAATGCAAATAAGGACCGCCTGTGTGACATATAATTGACACTTATTTTATTTTTATCACATTTTTAACACTTTTTCTTCGTACATACACTTTTTTTTTTGGTCAAGTGCATACATTTATTGTATTATGGTGGCTCTTAATTGTCTCTTTAAACCATTGTGTGTATGTTTATCACTTTTTATTTTTTTGGGTAGTGTTAACTTGTGTCCATAGAACACATGCTAAGAAATCTTAAAAAAAGAAATATTCTCTTAAACTTTGTGCATTCAATTCATTAAAACATTCTGTTGGAACAAAGGGTGTTTCACAATATCACCTATTGAGTTTTGATAATAACAAGGTATTAAATATCATCAATTGGACTTGCTAAACAATTTGTTCAAGTGTACAGGTTCCATAATCAAAGTACTATTCATAAAGATTCTGATTGAACAAGTTCAAGGGCAAAGGAATTTTATTTGAAGCTTAGAAGCATGGAAGAATGCGTCTGAAGAACTGCGTCTGAAGAAACGGGTCTGAAGAAGAGCTCTTGAAGACACGTCATCAGAAGCAAGGCCGTCAGAAGCAATGGTCATCAGAAGCATATCTCGTCAGAAGCTACTTCACCAAAGTTGACAAAGGACAATGTACGAAGTGTACGGCCACGAACTCTGTAACCACCATCTCTGCAATCTTTGTCTCTACAACAAGACAAAGATAACAGTAACATTGCTGCAGACGTTGTTCCTTTTGTAATGGAATGGATTTGAAATTAGTTCTTCATAGGACAATTATCAAATCAGGAAAAAGATCAAGGGTGAAGAATCAAAGCTTCAAAGCAAGACAAGTTGATGTAACGGCTAAATTCTCAACGTCTCTCAAATCCTCTATAAATAGGGATGAAGACTTAGAGAATAAAGAGACAACACACACGCATATACAAGGCCAATACTCTGTGCAAAACGTCGTAAACAAACATCAACAACTTAGAGAATTCTTTCAATTGTTCATATCTTAGAATTCTTAAGTGTCTAGAAAAATAGAGTCTGTTCTATTTCGTATTGTATTGTGAATACCTCTGATTGTATATCAAGTATTCAAAACCTTATTCAATTCTTTGTAATTGTTAAGTAAAGTCTCTTTCA
>Ga0315913_1005655_pt1 | contig 15146 bp, 8 predicted proteins | sample MpolsnodulesMG_FD_207736 | JGI IMG/M metagenome (GOLD analysis project Ga0315913, IMG submission 207736) | Medicago polymorpha root nodule microbial communities from Los Angeles, California, United States - small nodules | ecosystem: Host-associated > Plants > Roots > Nodule | place: USA... | reverse complement strand
TGCATTCAACTTCTTATCATATGATAAATGGGAGTATCAAACATACCACGTAATAATTCAAAAATAATAATTAACGATGTTTCAAATTACGTGTTTCAAATTAAAATTTATTGTGTATATTAAAAATTGTTTGCAAATGTTTAATTATTTCATATTTTGGACTTTTAGGAAAAATGGGAGTATCAAACATACCCTGTAATAATTCAAAAATAATAATTAACGATGTTATTCACAAATTACTAATCAAACAAAAATGATTAATTAGGAGATCCAATATTTTATTTCACGAAAAGAAGATTATTTTTCATGTAACACAACAATTGTATAATTTTATTAATTTAATAACGAGTACAGATTTATGCGAGTTCGAAAACTTAATGAAAATTAATTTTATTGTATAAGCATTGTGTTAATATTTTTACTAAATCCAATTAATTTTATTTGTCTGTGCATCTATAAATTTACGAGTATTTAGAATATGGTTTATGTTATTTTTTTCGCATGTACCTATCAAGGTATTTGTCCCATACCAATCCGCGATAAATTTTATTTGTGGATACCCTACATAGATTTTTTTGGTCTTCTTAAATATATCTGACCAGGGCAACGCCCGGTAAATACACCAGTAATGAATAAAATAAAACTCTTTTAAAAAAAATCCTTATAATTAACCAAAAAAAAAAAGGTATTGTTGAAAATAATTAGGAAGTTAACCGAAGTAAGCAATGCTAAAAATGTGTTGCTGGCGGTGGTTGCTCGCTCATATTTATTTGATTGTATTGTGTTTTCAATTTTCATCATTATCATTATTTCTTCAAAACAAAACTTGAATCCTTCCTTGAGAAACCATGGCGAAAATAATAACTACCAAACTCTTCTTATTCTTCTTTTCAACTCTCTTTCTTCTTCAAGCCTTCACCGACGCCACCGATATTCACTATTGCGGTTTTTTCCTTTTCTTTCTCATTATTTTTTTATTTTTTTTTAATTATTATTGTTTAGTTTTCATCTTCTATTCAATATTCCATGTGCAGTTTCATGTTTTCAAATTTCGTACCATAAACGTTTCGTTGAACAATTCGCGTATTTATTTGGTTTCGTCAGCTAAGTTATCGTTTCTGAATATTCAATGTTTATTTGTTTTAATTTGAAAGCTTGTTGTCGGAGTTAAATTAATTAGTAATTTTGCTGTCAATTAAGGGACAAATTTGTCTGTAATTGCAATTATTCAAATATTAATTACGGGAAAATTTCATAACCAAATTAATCCTTAGTATGGTCGATGTCTGGTCAACGTGGAGGGGTCACATATTCACTGTAATTTGGACGAGTTCTAAAAATAGCTTTGTAAACAAAAAATATACACAAATTTTGGATTATTCATATTTTACCCTATTAATTTTTTTGGGAGAAGAACGAAAATAGCTCCCGTAAAGGGTTAAAATATGAATAATTCAAAATACAGGTGTGGAAACTGTGTATTTTATTTTATGGGCGCTATTTCCAGACCTCGTCCAAATTACAGGGGTTATTTTAGGTATTAACCCTTCGATTAATAGTACAAGTTTACGGAGAGACTATTTTGACTAGTACAGTTGTACTTGCTATAATATTAGGCCTACGTAAGTTTTGTGAGACCGTTTTCGAGAACTTAATAAAACAGCTTATGGCAGTTTTCATAAGCTTTTTTCAGTTTATTTTCATAAATTATCTAAAATTGCTTATGAAAACAGCTTATAGCATATACAAAAAATTTCATGATAAGCACATGTGCTATAAGCTGCAAATAAGTTGTTTATCCAAACAGGAATAATTTAATTTAAACAGCTTTATTGTATTAGTGTTGCTTTAATTAAGTAAACCATTACCTAATTATCTTTTATGTATGTCATGTCACAGGTAAGAAAGATAGCTATGACGTTCAAGTTAAAGGAGTTCAAATATCTCCTGAGCCTGTTGCAAGAGGCCAGCCTGCTGCATTCACCATTTCTGCAACTACAAGTACTGCTTATCTTCGCGTGCTTTTCTTATGTTACTGTGTTTCTTTTCTTTTGTTTTTTAAATTTAGATTGTTATATCTATTTTCATGCATTTGGTGTCTCTTTATTCACATGTGTGCCTGTACTATATTTTACCTTTTTAAGTGTTTATTCCGAGCATGTTAATTAATGTTTCGATTTTTAGTGCGATTATGTCATAGTTTTACTCAAATTCCGCTACATAATATTGATATAATACCGCAATTTTACCACATTCTATACTAAACAGCTTATCATAGAATAATAGCTATTTGTTCAAATTCTGCTACGGCGTTGTGTTATAAGGCTGCTATGGCCGCTATTTGGTGTTGCATTCTGTGTAGAGAGAGTTTGCTTTTTTTTCTCTAATCCAATCATTTCATGACTCAGGTCAAGCATTATCAGGAGGGAAACTAGTGGTCGATGTGTCGTATTTTGGATGGCATGTATATAGTGAGACCCATGACCTTTGTAGAGAATCATCTTGCCCTATTTCAGTTGGTGATTTTGTGATTGCTCATTCACAAGTTTTACCTGCATACACCCCACCTGTAAGTCATTGCTGTTAATTTTATTCCTTGAATAGAACGTGTTTGTGTGTGCTTGTATTTTTGGGCAATAGGAAGTATATCTATATATGCTAGTACAAATTTGCATTATTGGCTTCTCTAATATTAGTTGGAACTTGAGAAGAAATCCTTATTACTTTGTGTTATGACATTTAGATATCCTACGAAAGGGACTGACATCTGTGATAACGAAGCTATCGTCTGATGTGTCTTGGCATGTTATATATGTTCAAATTCTTGGATAGTATTAACATAATATCTGTTTTGAAATGTTTTTCCATTGACTTGGGCATTGGAGGGTTAGATCAATATGGTTAAGGTGAAATTTCTAGTTGGTGTTCTCATAATCTCATGATGATACTGTTATGTTTTGACAAATCATGAATGATACTGTTAGTAACCTTTCTTTTGGTATACAGAACAAATTCCCAAAACTGGGCAGAATTAATAAACACGAGAGAATGAATCTAATTAGAATAAAACAAATGAAGGATTTCTTATTGTTGTGAAGTGATTGAAAGAGAAGATACAAAACGTATCAAGGAAAATGACAACCTTCCACACAAGGCTACCACAAAGAAGCCCTCTCCTTTCACACTATAGCATTCTCTAGTCACTGAACTTAATTATTCAAAAACTATCTTTCCCCTCTACCCATGAGGGCTATTTAAAGACATTATAAGCATAACTAAAATAACAACTTTTAAAAACCACCTTATCAACCACTAACTAACTTAACTTCAATCATAGCAAACTCCCCTTTATTCTAAGTCCTAACAGATGCATAAGTTGCTCCTTTGACGAATGAAGAAATGATAGTTCCAGCGTTTAAGATTTTGCTTATTGTCAATTAGAGAGCATTGTTTCTACCGTTTGGTACTGTGACATGCAACAACAAATATTTTATATTTTCCCTTATGTCATCAAAAAGGGGTAACCTTGGTGCGACCGGTAAAGTTGTTGTCTTGTGACTGAAAGGTCACAGGTTCAACTCTTGTGTAAAAAACAGGGTAAGGGCGCGTACAATTCACCAAATGGTGGGACCCCTTCCCGGACCCTGCATATGCGGGAGCTTTAGTGAACCGGGCTGTCCTTTTTTTTTTCTTTCCATTATGTCATCAATGCTATATTGACGAATTCCTAGTTCTTTTTCCGGTGATTTAATCCCCCTTAATCACAAATAGGGCTTTTCTTTGCTGCTAATACTATGCGAATGTGAACTTGCGATTTATCTTTCCCTTGTTTAAAAGTTGAATGAGGTTGTGACTCTCATTTTTTTTCCCTTTATGTCATCAATTCCTTTTGTCCCATTATTAATGTCTCATTTGCAAAAAAATACTGTTGGCAAAATGAGTGTCACTTTCAATTTTCAATGTAATATAATTACTTTTTTTTTCTTTCAATTGTACCCTCTAATTTATACGATGTGCATCACTCCCAAGTCCCAACTCAATCTTCCACTTTACATTTATGATAATGGTGAATACATCAAATTCATCACTACTTGATAAGGTTGATTTGGTAAAAGTTATTATTTTTTATTTCATTTATAGTTTCTCCTTAATTTATGTGAAATAACCAAATGCGACACTCATAATGGAACAGGGGAATTTTTAAGTGTTTGTTTGCACTGGAATATGTTGTTAAGAGTGTTTAATTACACAGTACTGTCTCCTTTTTTTGTTCAATGCTAGTCTGTTATATTTATTTTCAACGTCATAGTTCTTACCATCTATTGTAATTGCAGGGTTCGTACTCTTTGAAGATGAAGCTGTATGATGGAAACAATAATGAGTTGACTTGCATTACATTTGGTTTTGATGTTGGGTTTTTCTCCTCTGTGGCTGATATCTAATTGCAATTGGTCATTGATATCTATGTTCAGATGCATATAAATTAGTTTTACAAACTTCAAAGTTCAAACTACCCTTATAAACCGAGTTTCTAGTATCATAATCCAGCACGTCTGGTTTGTTGATTAAGAACTATAAAGTTTGTTTTGTTCCTGCTGAGATTACAAAATACAAATTACATGCTTCTAAATTTATTGTTATTTTCTGATTATGTTTGACAGCCAGTTTATATCTGTCTATTATCTTACTATATACTATGAGGGTGTTGATGTAGTGGAATGATATATTCGTTCTATGTCACGTACATTTAGGATAACAAACTGTGTCCACATCAATGTTTTAAAAATCAAACTGGACATCAAATTGGCGAGAGAAAACTGCAATTGAAGAAAACTGCAATTGAATTGGTAAAATGTTGGGGGTGAAAGTCAAGTTTCTTCGGTAAAATGTGAAGAACGGCGTATAGATTTTTCACCGTCAGTGAGTCATGACGGTAACATCATAAAAATAGTTTGACTTTTATGATAAGTACTTTGAAAGTCCCACATATAAATGATTGAGATTTACTGAAAGTGTAATTTTTTTAAACTACTAGTTTGTTAAAATCAAACTCAAATTAAAATGGGAAATTTTGGAAGCTGAAACTACAAGAGACCAACTTTGTTTCCCTACTGATTTTGTTCTCTACAGAGACCTAGCATGTACCGTGTATCAATAATGCCGTGGGCACAGTTTGTCTTCTTCATATTAGTTGTCATATTTGGTCCTTGAGCCAGAGGAACTTAAATAATAGTGGTACCAAATCAACCGAACCATGTGCAGAATTGGGACTTAGGTTTGTAATTTGGAATGGAATTGGGAATTGATTTTTTCCACCTTCAACATGGGTTCAGACAAATTATTAATTTTATGTGAAGTACATATGATTTATGTTGTGTGAAACCATACTTGTGAAAATACGAGTAGTTTGTTAAAAGCGAAGGAGGGTAAAAAGTAGTGCCCTTTGTCATAGTTCCCTAGCATTGGGTAAATGCTGGGAGGTTTTAGTCCAATTCATTATTTCTAATACACAAATATTCACCATAGTTTGTAGCTCAGTCTATGATTGAGGTACTATATTGTAGGTAATGATGAGTCAGTGTGCTCTACTAAGACAAGAGGGTAAGGGGTTAATAAAGCATTATAACATTGCAAGCTTTCAGTAGTCACTTTGTAGCCTTTAAAAGTTGCAAAGAAAACCCTTATCCATTATCCCTTTAAGCCATCATTTCCTGCTTTTCTTTTCATCAGTCCATAAGTTAAAAGCATGATAATCAAAAGCAGGATTGCTAGAAAATGGAAACTTATTCCATCCCTAAGCAACTACAAACAAGGCCTAGTTCTTCTGCCTCCAGAGAAGTTGGTTCAGAAATCAAGAGAGAATCCACCCTCTAACTTTCAAATTAGAAACTCAAATTTTTATATATATTAATGATGATGATACATGAAGAGAATGACCCTAGTTATATTGATCTTAAAGCTCAGATTGTAGTTGAAATAGTAATAGTAATTAATACATCAATGGAAACACAATCTAATAAAAATAGATATTGTCAAACATGGTGGCTTGTTTGGCTTAAAATCAATAGTTGGATGGTGGAATATGGGAAAACTAGCATGGTAGGGTGGTGGTCATGCAAATTAACTGGTCGTCTTCAACCTCTTGACTTCCAGTGGTGGTGCGCGACAGCGGGTGGTGGTCCGATGAGAACTCCGGCGAGGCGTTTGCAGGGCCACCACCCTACCATGCTAGTTTTCCCATTCCACCACCCTACTATTGACTTTAAGCCAAATAAGTCACCATGTTTGACAATAATATATTTTTACTAGATTGTGTTTCCATTAATGTATTAATTACTATTACTATTTCAACTACAGTCTGACCTATAAGATTAGTATAAATATGGTTATTCTCTTCATGTACATCATCATTAAAATATATTGTGAGTTTCTCGTTTGAGAGTTAGAGAGTGGATTCTCTCGGCTTCTGAGCCACAATCTATGATGACCAAGATCAAATGAATAACAACTTTGTTGCATTAAAGGTTGACCACAACAGAACTGAGGATGTAAACATTCTGATAGGGTAAAATTAAAAGTCAAATCTATTATCGTCTAAAAAACCAAGTGTAGGTCGCCGTCTTGGTACTGAACATAGCTTCTAAATGTCGATGCCAAAGAGTGGAGGCGCTTTGGTATGACGGAGCGGTCAAGCAATTTGGAGGAGTTGATGAAATTATAAGATTGCATGAGATGGACTTAAAAAGTTTTTGGATGTAACTAGTATGCTTTTTGCATTTTGCACCAATAGCATTGTTAGTAATGGGAACAACAAGATTATGGGAACAACAAGATTGAAGTGTTCATTAGGTGTCCTGAGTGTAAAGAAAATGGACTTATTACATGCCCTATTTGCTGATAGAAACTGACCAAGTCCGTGTTATTGCTATATCCCTCATCTTCATGTATTATGCACATTCTTCCTTTGTCTTCAATTACTTGGTGCCTGTGTCTTTGGAAATAATCTACTGAATCATGCCAAAAGAAATACCCATATTCAATGTCCGATATACCTCCAATATGATTACCAAGTGAAGAGAATATATGAAAAACTCAAGTTTGAGTTTTACAAATGTATTTTTATTATATGTAACAAAACATTACTCATGTTAAATTTAGTTAAGTTTTATGAAACAAAATTATTTTCGTAAAAATCAACCTTAAATTTTATAAAAAAAATGCAAAATAAGAAGAAAAAAAACTTATGATATTTGGAGTGTTTTGTCGATATTGAATTTTACATAATTATTTTTTAAACTTCTTTCCATTAAATTTTAAAAGTATGTTTATCTTTTTCTTAAAAAAAAAAGTTTCTTCATCTTTTATATATGCAGGTGAGATGAGTAAATGGTTAGGTATAAAAAATATCACCGAAGGTAAATTGGCATGAAATTTGGGCCTTAACACGCTAAATTTCTATATATCCAAAATTAGTGTCCAAATTTTTTTAAAAAAATTACGTCAAAAGCCTAAACATAACATATGCATGAATGGCAAAGAGAATATAATATAGGAAAAAATTTAGATACAATTCCTTAGGTGTTTTTTGTATGGTTTTTAACTAAATTCACTATGATTTCCTTAAATTCATAATTCTCTCAAAGTTTGTTATCTCCAAAAAAAAGTTGTATTTTTAGTTAAGAACCATACGAAAAGCACCTAAGGAATTGTACATAAGTTTTGTCCAATAATATATTCGTAGAAGTGCAGAAGAGGGGTGGGTGGTTGAGAATGTGAAAATTGAATTATGGAGCTACCATTGCCCCACTAAAAAAATATACAATAATTATAAACTACTTTTGCCCAAAAGTAATTGCATGTGAGAAGAAATCATTTATTTTTGGAGTGGTTGATGAAATTTATCGGTCAAAATAAAACATGTAACATCTCAATCGGTACAAAGTATTCCAAGAGAATCTCAATCACACTATTTTTCTCATGGAATGCTATTGATCCGTTGAATGGTAAACATTCAATAATAATAATATGATAATAGTTACATTATTCAATAACAAATGTGAATAATGCATTCATATCTTTAGAAGTTCTCTTTATGTTTTAAAAATCAAAAGCGTAATCGAAGAATATGCTATTATCTGCCATTATAAATCATATGAAAGCATCAAATCTTGTAACTACAATTCCATTCGCATAGTTTTTCAACACTAAAAGGAACCCAAAGAATACAAAGGTAAATTCAAGATATTTGACAATGTCATTTGAAGAGAAAACCAAAAAGGAATCAATTCCACCTTAACCCGAACCTCAAACCTTATTTACATTATCTTAAGTATAAAATTTCTATCGTCGTTTAGCAATCACCGAGTTTCGTAATAGAAAAGAGAACATATGAAACATATAAGGTAGATTTTTTAGGTTTAAGTTTAGGTTTATACCAAAAAAAAGAAACTAATATTCAAATATCATGTTTAATTGTACTTGAAAAGAGAAAAAGAGTTGCTTGTAGTTGCAGAAATATAGGAAGAAAATGAGTATAAAAGAACTATGATCCGACTTGTGCAAATATATTTCAATGATTCATTCTTTTGACTATAAAATACATCATACATTAGAATAGACAGGAGACATCAAAAGGGACAAATCATGTAAATAGGATTTCATAAAAATGGGAGGTCGGTAGGAATTTCCTCAACCTCGTAACCATCCATTTTTTCCCCATAGTATTGACTTAGCTAAATCAAGTGATAATTTAGTTGTAGTCTTTTTGGCTTAGGCCCCGTTTCAATACTAAAGAAAAATTGTGCTAATTGAGTAAGTGGTCAAATTCATCCCAAAATTATAAATTTCGGCTTAGGCCCCGTTTATATACTTTTGGGGAGTATGCCATTCATTGTAATGATTTTCTGGTTTTAAGTATAGGCATGACTTTGTTAGGGATGTACTTTTTGATACATTCACGCAGGCGGGAGTATCAGTGAAAGAGTCGTCTATGAACTTCCTTACTGATCCACTAGATAGAAGATCGACGCTTAGGCTTGCAGATGTTATGGTGTACGGATGGGAAGGAGGAAAACATGCGTGTGTGGACTTGTCTTGGGTTTCGCCACTTGTTGGATTAGGGGTCGGGACTTTTACAGTTGGATAGGTAGCTGTAAAAATTGCTTCAAGTAAAAAGGCCAAACATGAAAAAGTGTGTTTTGACAATCAACATGCTTTTATACTAATTGCTTCGGTTTCCTAGCACCAAAGGCCGATGACGTTCTACATAGCGTTCAAAGGGCCATGCATAGCAAAGTCATGTCATATCTCCTAGGTCCATGAATGTTATGTTGACGAAGATTGGTTTTGTTATCCAAAAAGGCCTACCGACGCAGCTTGTCCGCTTGTCTTCTATTCATGTGTAAGTAATTCTTGATATATATTAAAAAAAATTATTGTGTTTATTCCTTGAATATTGAGAATAGGCAAATATTTCCTCCTGGGGTATGAGGTGCATATATTGAGGCACACGTGGAAGGGGAGAATGATGTGGAAATAGTCCTTGCATTTATTGCAAGTTTTGGTCATAATGAGGAAAGGAAATCAACTGCAACTGCAACCCAAAAGTTATAAATGTTTCTAATATTTCTAATATTGAGGGCTCTAATCCAAGTGATCAAATCACCTTTTCTACTAACTGATGTAAAAGAGCCACCTAACTTTGAAATAAGAACATGAATAATTCTATTTTTAACAACTAATGTTAAATTCTCCATTAGATCTCATTGGGGTTTGAAGAAATAAAAATCTCATGGTAATGGTTAATTGGAACAATAATAATACCTTTTCATCATTTAAAATGTGTTGCCTTCCATGCCTTGGATACTATCTATCTAAAAAAGTTGGTCAGAGAAGTCCTTCCAATTCTGTGAAAAAAGATTGGCATTATCCTTTAGGTATCTCTTCAAATTTTCTACGCCACTTCTTGTTAAGGCAATTTTTAAATTAACATGACCATCCTTTTATATAACTAAAAAGAAAAAGTCAATGTTTTCATAAAAAAAAAAATAATAATAATTAAAAGTCAATGTGAGTATGTCATTTCTTTAATTAGTTATATTATTTATAGTCAAACAAACACGTTCATATTAAAAACTTCAAATGGAACTAAAATAAAAATGCATTTAGTTTAGTTTATCCAACCAACTAAATGTCTTGCAACCTATTTTAGAGTCCTTCAAATACATTTCAATACTTGAAACCTTTTTATATGGATTTTTTTTTAAGAAACCACTTTAACAATTCCTTGGTACTACGGTTTGACTAGATGAAACCATTGCATTGCATTACTCAAATAATTTTGTACATCAAATGCCAGCTCATTATTACGAGTTTGACTTTGTAACATTCAGAGATGAAGTTTGACTTTATAATTTTAAGGGACAAAGTTCAAATCTCCTCAAAATAGTAATCATTAATATCACTTTAATTAACAGTTTTTCCCTCCTCAATTTTCTTTCAAATACTGTCAAAATACTCTTATTCACGTAAGTTGAAAGAAAAATTATGTGGCTCTAAATCTGTCTTGAGCTGTATTTTTCTGGGTGGTATAATAGTAACAAACAGTAGAATCTAAAGAATCAGAGTGCAAACAAAAAGTTAACAAAACTGCAAAAGTTGAAAAGCCAATTCATACAACTTTTATGTTAGAAACCAAAAGTTTGAGCTCAGATGAAAAGGAAATTATGATAAATTTACATGACGCACTTCCCTAGACAGACACAACCTTAGTTCACTCTCTCATTTACCATCAACAGTTCAAATAATCCTCCTCCTTTTGTTAAATTTAACTTCAAATCAGAAACAAAAAACACTTACATAGTAAGACTAGTTAGAGTAAAACCGTACTTTCATTAATCGGTACGATTATGTGTTAACCTCAGTTACAGCAACAGAAGCTTCTTCAGCCACAGGAACAACATCACAAGACTGCAACAATTGAGTATAGTGAAACTCAATTTGTAGTCTATGATGAAGTGGAGTTGATGATATTAAACCTTTCTTCGCATCTGCTTGTAATTCTCTAATAGGTATTGCTGCTAAGAAACTTTTGATGTATTCCTTGCATGCTTCTTTCCCTCTGCACAAAACCTCGTCTTCCTCGCGCTCACTCTTCGACTGATCTCCTGTCTCAACACCAGACTCCAACTCCTTATCGTTGATTTGCTGAACCTGCCTGTCATTGTGCTCTAATACATCTGCAACGGTTTGTTGTTCCCCGGTTGGGTTTTCGTCTGACGATTGAGTGGCATCTGGTATTTTGTAAATTACCGTGTTGCCATCGAATTTCAAGATATATGCTTGATTGCATCCTTCGTAAAGCCTCTCTCCAAGAGTGTCAATGATGCAGTAAGAATCAGCTTCAACTTTGAGGATGAAGAAATGGTCATTCCAACTGATAATAAAAATCCGAGGTTCATTGACATTTGTGGAGTCGTTTCCAGCATTACTAATCTCGTCCCAAATGTTATCGAAAGACATGGCGCCATGTAAAAAATCGAACCTTCCCTCATCCATTCCTTCTGGATGAAAGAAACCGATAAAGGACTTTTCAGGAACCACGGAAAGGGGGCGAATTTTGGCCTGAACAACTGTTTCTAGATCAAAATGTTTGTCGGGGAATCGCTCCCTATATGTCTGGTTTTCACATAAGTTTCTCCACTCTAATGAGCCATCTCGAATTAAGCTATCAAACTGGGACTTTATGGGCATTAGGTCGCGGTTGTTTTGGAACCAATCAGCAATAACAGCAACAAGAGCTGTGCAAGCACTCTCGCCTGCTGCACGTTCACTGCGCTGATCAATTGAGGCAAAGAAGACTTGTGTCTGAAGTTTCATGTGGCCATCACGGCTCATTACTTCTTTCTGCTCCCAACTGCCAACCGCAAAGTTGTCGTCCCCAAACTCAGATACCGATGTTCGATTTGCACCTGAATCGTCCTCGGCTTTATGTGACTGTCATAATATTTCAAACATCAGTAGTGATAAGCTAATTAACACTGATTAGGAGGTTATTAAGAGACAATTAGATAAACTTCTCAAGAGGTATCAATGGAATAAAATATTTAGATAATTTCCATTGAAGAGAGTTGCTGAAAGAGAAGTAGAAAGGGACATCTAGAACTTAACGGGAAGGAACATTAAAGACAACAAAAGAAGTGTGTGCATTTCCCAATCTAAGAAGCCTTTGTACTCATCCTCATATTCTACAATGAAACTTAATGTATGAACTCTTCTGGGGATTGGACTCAAACACGAATTGGATTATGAGTTTTTTAAACAATAACTTCTCTATTAGTTGAAATTTACTTCTGAGTTTCATTTTTTCAGAAGCTCTTTCATTAAAGTTTCATATACATCTATAAGCCTATAAAGATATTTTAATAAGTGAACTAAAAGCTAATCCAATGTCAAAACTAAGGCCCAATTTCTTCTTAAAACCTGGTTATCACATGTGTTAGATCACTAACCAAATTGACATTGAGATGAATTTTAAGGATAACCAACACCCTATTTTCTTGTGCCATAAAGATGTAGATCACGAAAAACAATGAAAAGGAACAAGTTTTTACCCCAAATGAAATAGATTCATCAGAGCTAAGCTGCCGGCGATCAAAATCAATATCATCACCACCTTCTTCTCCATATGCCTTCTTTAACAAGGGCTCTCCTTTAGATTTAGGAGATCTGAAACTCAACTTCCTCTTCCTCCAAGGCAATAAGCTGCGCCTTGAACTTTGCGCTACATAAGGCTCAGAGGAAGAAACAATAGAATCCTCTTTCGGCAAACTTCCAACGTCTGATTTGTGATTACTGTAGTAAACCCAATCCTCGTCATCACCCTTCACTCTCATGCTCGAATAGAATGATCCACCAGCATTTGCAAAGGCCAGTTTCCCGTAACTGAACGATTTCCTCACACTGGAATCCTCCTTTACCTCTTCTGAATGAGAATCCCCTTCCTCAAAATCATCAAGGGAGTCAGAGTCAAAAGGGTAATTGTACTCACCATCCTCACTCCTGGCAGAGTAATTTCCCTCACTTCCCTCTTCCTCACGGCTCGGTTTCCTTGATTTCCTAGTTGATACATACTCAGTCAAAATCTTCACTTTCCTAAGACCAGCTTTGATGGTGGAAACCTCGTCTTTCTCCGACTCTCCTGATTGGTTCGAGGGTGATGCAACAGGCACTATTGACTTATGACCAAGCTCACTATTCTCTTGAGCCACTCTTAGCTCCACTAAGCTGATTGATATCTGCACACAATCATGAACGGTTATCATAAATTGATAAACAGTGCAGAAACAAGCAACAAAGAAAAAACCATCCATTGATTCTAGAGATGTAGAATTGATTGTGACATGTTTGGTTGGTCTTGAGTAGAATTGATTTTGACGCCAGAACTGATTCTACTAGAAGTTAGATATTGGAGCTTTTGATTCTTGAATTGATTTTAACACTCAAATTTATTATTCAACTCACTTTTACATGAATCTATGCAAACATAAATCACTTTTACAAAATCAATTTTTGTCGACGCAAAACCAAACATTCACTTAGTCCTTAAAGTATTTAAATATAATTAGTCCCTAAAGTATATAAAATCCATTAATTTAGTCTATTCTATTAAGATGTTTGGGACTAACATAATGATTTTTCATATACTTCAAGGACTAAATTGACCAATTTCACATACAATACTTATAATTTTTATATACTTTAGGTATTAAATTCAAGAGAAAATTGATATACTATAGGGACTAAATTGATGGTTTATCAAACAACAAATTGCAATTGAAAGTGTCAATTTTGAGTCAGTAAAATAAAAACCATTCTAGTAAATTGATGGGATAAAAAGGCTTAAAATAAGTCAAAAAGAAATTGTGGATAGAGATTGTTGAACATACAGTGAGTGAAAGAGAAGGGTCAACAGAAGAACCACCAGGAATTGTAAGTGGAATGCTCAAATCAAAATCCTTCTGATCAACAACAGATGCATACTCAGCTAGATTCAAAGAGCCTGTTCCAACCACAGGAATCTTGTTCTTTGGTCTCTGATTCAAACCCTGCAACCCAAATCCAAATTCAATCAATAAAACAAAAAAAAAAAAATCCCAAATTTAAAAAATCCAATTTTTATGGGATTAGAACATTGTATAATGAAATTGAACAAAAAGGGTATAAGAAAAATACGTTGAAAACGGTGAAAGCGATCTCCCAAGGATGAAACCCATTATCCTTATTAGCAGAAAGATTAACAAAGCTACAAAACTCTTCATCCCACAAAACGACATCGTTTTCATCTCCCTTAGGATGAGCCTCACCAGTAAAATTTCTCACAACCGCGTTCCGACGAAGCGAACTGAGAGCAAGTTTAGGACCTTTCCAACGAATTTCAACGGCGAATGTATTCTCCGGCGAGAGATCGATTCCACCGGAGAGAGTTTTGATGAGGAGTTTGACTTCGAATTTACGGGAAATTGGTGGGGGCCATGGACGCCATTTCATCATCTTAACAACCATGGTAACGCGTTTTGTTGGTATTGTTGGTGGTTGAGAAAAGAGACAAAGGAAGAAGAAGATGAAGAAGAGAAGAAAGAAAGAAGGAACCTTAACTATGGATCTTACAAAAGGATTCGTGTGTGTTTTGTTTGGTTTTATAGTAACGCCGTTTTATTACAATTACTACCGTTTCTCTTTTTTGTTTTTTTTAATCATATATTCTTTTTCAATTTTTATTATTTATTCTATGCTAAGCTGTCAATCAATTTGTAACAAACAAAGGCCTAATGAATGGTCCTTCAAAAAAAAAGTTCTAATGAATGAGTTTTTTTAATTTTTTTATAGAAGTTCGGAATAGGGCCGAACAAATCAGTTTGACCCGTCCGGAACCGTCTGACCTGCGAGCAAAAAAGGACAACGGGCGGGTTAAACCAGGTTGACGGGTTAGGCAGATGAAATACACGGGTTGTGTGTGGGTTAGCATGGTCGGTTCCGGATTATGGAGTTAGTACCGACAATAACCATAACTGAACTAACTGTGCATATAGTGTAATGTCATTCACACTCTCATGACAAAACATTGGGCCAACATGATTGTTAACATA